>VMHT01134535.1_pt1 | contig 35867 bp, 48 predicted proteins | sample 4693611 | NCBI WGS metagenome assembly VMHT01 (sample SAMN12280063, study PRJNA550983) | marine metagenome | isolation source: seawater sampled from same location over 5 years 0.02-0.2 micron viral filtrate | place: USA: collected off the coast of southern California halfway between the port... ...
AAAGTAGATAACCACGAACTAACAATAAAACATTAATTATGAAACATAAAATATTTAAGATGTTAGATAGATTAATTATAATAATAGAAAAGATAACGCCTTTTATTCTGGTGGTGGCGTTTTTATATTTCTTTTTTCACTGGATTATATTATAACTAAAATAAACAACATGACACAGCAAACTTTTATATCTCTTTGTGGAGATTATTTTATAGAACCTTACTTAGTTTTAGACGATTTAAGGGACAATAATAAAGACTGGAATACTGTTAGTTATTCCGAGCTAGAAACGTTCTTAAATGAGCGTTATTAAATTATTAGTTTAGTTTATATTTAGCCAGTCAATTATAAAATTAAATTATTTTCTATTTGGCTGATTATCAAAATACAGGAGGTTTAAGGGATTAAAAATACTTTTAAATTCTACGCATTGCTGAAACTCTTTTCAGTGGTTTAAATCTTCTGTATTGAGATAATATGAGAGATTGACGTAAATAGAGTCAGTAGGGGTATTGTTTCTCCACTTAAGGAAATTCAAGCAGATATGAAAAAAGCCCTGAAAACAATCAGAGCTTTAAACAAAACTTTATAATATGAAAAATACTTACATAAGCTAAATTAATAAAAAGAATATAATTATCCTAAACCTAACTTATTATTTATCAGAGAAGATTTCAAATTGTTTGTAATTCTTAATCTTCGATAATATAACTAATAAATGCAAAAGTGTTTTATTTTTATATCTTTACTACATAATAATAATAAATGGTTATAATAATATGAGTAACACGGTCACACTAAACATCCCTACATCTTTGAGTGATATAAAGTTAGGTCAATATCAAAAGTATATAAATGATGTAGAGCATTTAACTAAAAAAGAAGAACCAACTCAAGAAGAAGTGGAGTTTTCTAATCTTAAGCTGTTAGAATGTTTTTGCAACGTAAACTTAAAAGAAGCATATCAATTACCAATGACAGAATTTACATCAGTAATAAATCACATCAACGAGTTGTTTAATGTGGACAATAAATTGCAAAACAAATTTGATATGATAGACCCAGACGGTAATAAAGTAACATTTGGATTTATTCCTAAATTAGAAGATATATCTATGGGAGAGTTTGTAGATTTAGAAAAATATATTAGTGATTGGCAACAAATGCACAAAGCTATGGCAGTATTATATAGACCAGTCACACACGAAAAGAATCAATTTTATTTAGTTGAAGATTATGAAGGCTCTGAGAAATATTCAGAAGTTATGAAAGATTCTCCTATACAAGTAGCATTAGGAGCTACGGTTTTTTTTTACACTTTAGGGACAGAATTATCAAAACATTTGATGGACTCTTTAAGGAATCAACTGAAAGAGGACTCGGACTTCAAGAGTCGTTTGGAGCAAAATGGGGTTGGTATCAATCAATTTACGCACTTGCTTCAGGAGATGTCAGAAAATTTGAAGAAATTACAAAACTCCCCATTTCTCAATGTTTAACCTGGTTAGAATTTGAAAGGGAGAAAAACGAATTAGAAAGTAAAATGATAAAACAAAATATAAAATGAGACAAGTTTATACAATATTAGACAAAGTAAAAGAAATACTTAGAGCAAACGGAATTACGAAAACTGTCACCTTCGGTGACTTAACAGAAGTTGACTTAAACAAAACAACTATATTTCCTTTGGCTCATGTGTTTTTTGGTAATGTAACTTTTAGTGACCATATACTTTCTGCTAATATAAGAATATTATGTTTAGACATAGTAGATGTAACAAAAGAGAAACAAACAGAAGATATGATGTTTGGCAATGATAACTTGCAAGATATTTTAAACACACAATTACAAGTGGTAAATGACATACAACAAGAGATGAGAAGAGGAAATGCTTTCTCAGATAACTTTCAAGTAACATCAGACATAGTAGCAGAACCATTTCAAGACAACTTTGAGAATCAATTAGCTGGTTGGGGTGTTACTATAAGTATAGAAGTGCCTACTAACGAATTATCACTTTGCTAATGGGAAAAAGAACAGACGCTTTATTAGAACAATATACGCAGAAAATCGTTAGCCAACTAAAAGACCGTCTTAGTACTGACGGTAGTAATGCTACAGGAGATTTACAAAGAAGCTTTAGAGGTGAATACACAAAAAACAATATAAGCATATTTTCTAATTATTATTGGTATTGGGTTAACTATGGTAGAAGTCCAGGTAAAACACCACCACCTTATAGACCAATACTTGAATGGATGAAGGTAAAAGGTTTAGCAAATGAGATGAGCGAAAGTAAACAAAAAAAAGCAGCTTACAGAATGGCACAATCTATTGGAATTAAAGGATATAAAGGAACAAACTTTTTAGATGAAGTGATTGGAAACATATTACCTATTTTAACAAAAGATATAGAACAGAGTTATTTAGAAGATTTAAATGATATAATCAATGGCAGTCAATAAAATAAACAGCAGAAGTCCTTATTATGTAATTGGTGCAGGTAGCGAAGTGGTTACTACTTCAGATACTGATACATACCAATTAAAGATAGTACAAGTTAACGCAGATTTAACTACATCAGACAGTCCAGGTCAAGGAACTTCTGGTTCTGCTATAACACTTAGAGCTATACCAGTCAACTTTACAAGTTCAGGAACTTATACTTGGACAGGTACTGGTGCATCAGGTACAACAGCAGATATAGATATAACTGTTACCTTAGGTGGAGGTGTAGCAAATCAAGAAATATCTTATGGATGTAGTACAACAGACTCAGACGGTAACACAATTACTGCTACTGCATTTATAGTGTCTTGGGCAACTGCAACTCAATACTATGCAAGACTTACAATAACAAACGACATTTTACCATCTATATCATCAATAGGTTATACAGGGTTTGTAACTCAATCATCATCTATACAAGCACAAACAACACCTGAAATAAATAAAACAAAAACACAAGTATTTGAAGTAAAAGGTAGAAATGGAGACTCATACAGTTTTTCAATAGCTTTGGCTCATGCTAATGATTATACATCAAGTCCAGCACTTACAGCAACTCCTGCTAGTTTTAGTGGTACATTTGGTGAAGCTAACGTAACTTTAGCTTCAACACTAACAGGTACAGTATCTGAATCTGCAAGGTATGTTTTGGGTAGAAGCACCACTGAAACTATTGAAGGATGTCCTTTTAAAATAAGCTTATACACATCAAATGTTCCAGACAACACATTGGTTCCTTTTACTATTACAGGTGTTAGTGCTTCCGATTTAGTTAGAGGTAGTTTAACTGGAGCATTTCAAGTTTTTAATAATGGTGCTGAATTAGACTTTGAAGCTAAATTAGATGGTTCTGCTGAAGGAAGTGAAACATTTACTATTACATTAGACGGCATAACAAATACAGCACCAAACGATTCTGTAAAATCTGTAACAATACTTGACTCTGTAACTGCTGGAACTCCACAAGAAGTACAAGTTTCAGTTACTGGTAAAGGTACGCCTAATTGTGCTTGTGCTGAAACAAATAGAGAAACAGCTTATTTTAGGTCTTTGACAGGTGGAACAGAATTAGCAAATGGTGTTTTCTTATTTAAAAATGAAGCACTTACAATACCATACTCAAGCTCTGGACAATACTATAATTTTGTTGTAGGAAGTGATGTCAAAGTAGGTAGGATAGGTGCTACTTGTGATGGTAGATTATCAAACCTTGTTACTTGTAACTCAACAACTGATTGTGGTGGTAGCATTATAGAAACAGAAGTTAACGAAGCGTTAGTATCTTCTGATTATGTAACCAACCCTGGAACTGATGGTAGTGATGTTTGTGCTTTAGTTGCGGATATACCAGTTTACTATGTTGGTTCTATTGTAGGTAATAACGTTGATGGTAGTGGTGCTACTTTATATACAAACAGGTCAGGTGCTGGTCATATATCTAACCCATTTGGTGGAACAGGTAATTGGTATAAAATAATACTAACAGGTTCTGATGGCAACCCTGCCGATTTTTATTGTAAAATATATGGTGACGATATAGCTGGTGGATTTGCAGTTGATGTTACGCCTTGTAATCAAAGTATAGAAACTGGACAAGAGGGTGGAACTACATCTCAATCAAACACAACTCCTTCTGTATCGTTAAGTATGTCAACATCAGATGGTAACAATCAAGGTAAAGCATACGTTAGTCAAAGAACAGTATTAACAGCTTCATCACAAAATATAACAAATCCATCTTATCAATGGAGTAAAGCAGATTCAGGTGGTACTCTATCTGATATAAGTGGTGCTACAAGTCAACAATTAGTTATAAATGAATCAGGAGGTGGAGGTGAGACACAAACAACAACAGGAACTAAGATATATAATTGTAGTGTTAGTGGTACAAGCGATACAAGTGATTTACAAATTATATGGGAAAATAGAACACAATATTCTGCAAAATTTAGTTCATCATTATTACCAAGTAAAGCAGCTTGTAGTGGTACGCCTATTACTCTATATGCAGATAGAAATGGTGCTAATGAATTTTGTTTAGCTACTGCTTTCTTTGAAGATGCAACTGGTCAAACCCTAGCTACAACTAGTCGAACATATTCTAATAGTACAGATGGTTCTAATGGAAGTATTAGAGAAATATCAGGAAGTTCTTCAACTTATACTTTAGGTCCTTGTGGCAATAATAGTTGTACTGACCCTGTTGACCCTACTTCTGGAACAATACAAAAATTAGCATTAACAAGATGTTCTAATCAAACTAGTGCTGGTGCAACTGAATATTTTGTGTTTAAAGATTTTAGTTATAATGTAGATACAATATTACACTTAAAAGATTTTGGTCAAACTGGTGGAGAGGGTTGTTATACAATAGTAACTCAATATGAAGACACTTTTGCTATGCCTAATGGTACTTATATAGTAGAAAGTGCTGAAAAAGAAAATTATATAGCAAGATTACAACCTTTTGGTGATTGTGACACTTGTGTAAATCAAATAGAAGAAGAATCTACAGAGGAAGTAGTTGAACAACTGATAGACCCAAATAAGTTTTATGGTGCTTATAGATTATGTGGAGTGCCAGAAGGAACTTTAGAGTATATTGTTTCTGACTCTGAATTAGAACTAGTATTTAGAGTTGGTAATGCTACAAATACTTGTAAAAGTTTAGCTATTTCTGGTAATGATGCTTATAATGAAGCAGCAGGAGAATATCCTTCTAATGCACAATTTTTTAATGATTGTGCAACTTGTTTAGGTGGAACAACACCATCTTCTACTGGGCTTACTAATAAAAGAGTGTATCAATTATGTACAGATACAAGTCAAACATTAGTTGTTGGTACAGGAACAAGTGGCTATAGTTTTCCAGACGTTATTAAGTTTGAAGGATTAAGTTATTTTAACCCTCAAGCTTCAAGTGATGCTACTGTTATTAACGTAGAAGATTTAGTAACATATAGAGATTGTACTGCTGCAAATTATGTTCCACCGACTGTAACACCAACAAGACCATCTAGTATAAAGGTTATGAGAATATCATTAACTTCTGCATTAAATTCAACAGCAGCTTGTAATACTCTTAACACTTATGATGTAAATGTTTATTATGTAGGGACTTTTGGAGATAACACATATTTATATTCTGACCCTAGTTTAAGTACACTATATGCACCTACAACAGAAACTAATTTTAGAATAAACGAAAACAGAAACTATTTTAGAATAGGTTATACTGGAATGTCAACAGCAGGAATTAGACCAGGTGCAGTTTATGACTTTGGTTCTTGTTCAAGTGTTAATATATATTGATACTAATTTTATTAATTAAGTTATATAGAAAAAGACATAAATGGCAACACTATCAAGTTCTACACTAAACCTATATTGTTGGACTGGTCAGTTTAATACAAACAGACCTACACAAGCTCAATATACAATTACAAAATCTAATCCTGACTCTAATAACACTGTTAGATTTGAAATATCAGAATTAGTGCAAGATTTTATTGATGTAACTTTTGATAATGATTACAGTGCTATATCTACAACTTGTTGGTGGTATTATGTAAAAACAAATACATATAGTGATTTAGATACACCTTCTTCAACGACAGCTTATGGCTTAGCAACTAAAGGTTATACTTATTTTGAAGACGGTTACAATAATTCATTGAGTTCATCAAAACTTATATTAAACGAATACTTATATATACCAAAAAACATAAAATATTATATACCTATATATATTGGACCAAACGGTGTTACTAATGTAATTTATTACACAATAGACGCAACAGGTGTTGAAGGTGTAGCAGGAAGTCAATCATTTACACCATACAACCAAGTTCCTACTACAGAAAACTCAACAGATTACATAAAGTATGTAGAGTCAGCAATACAAGCAAGTAAAATAGAAATAATTTCTAGTAACACTTCTGCTACTGGTTATTCTTCTGTAACGTCAACTGCAAAAGAAACAATATACCCAAGCTTTGTTTGTAACACTAAATACACAAATTACAAAGTATCTTTTATAAATAAATTTGGTGCAATACAAGACATATACTTTAACAAAAAAAGAACAGATGCTTTAAATGTAAAAAAAGATAATTATGTAACAAGCACACTTACATCAACAACAAGTTCAGCTACTTATAATACATACACACCTTCTAATGTAGTTCAAGATGTACTTACAACAAAAACATTAACTTTAAATACAGGGTTTTTAAGAGATGAATATAACGAAACTATAAGAGAGCTATTTCAATCAGAAAACATTTGGATTAGAGATAACAACAAAACATTGCCTGTAATTGTAAAAGATTCAAGCTTTACATATAAAACAAGTCTTAACGATAAATTAGTAAACTACACTGTTCAATTTGAATTTGCATTTGATGGAATCAACAATATTAGATAATGAATCAAAAGATACAACTCTATATAGAAAATGAACAGGTTGATGTTTTTCAGGATGGTTCAATAAACATAGTAAGTTCTATAAAAGATTTTAGGTCTCCTGATAAATTGTTTACTGATTTTAGTAGAAACTTTTCATTACCTGCTACTGCAAGAAACAATAAAGTATTTAAACATTATTACAATTACGACATTATTGATGGAGGTTTTGACGCAAGAGAAAGTAAATCAGCAAGAATAGAAATAAATGATAGACCATATAAAGATGGATACATAACTTTAGATAGTGTTACTCTTAAATATAATAAACCTAATACGTATAAAATTACTTTTTACGGTGGTCTTAGATTACTTAAAGAATTGTTTAATAATCTAAAGCTAACAGATTTAAATTACTTACAGAGATTTAACATTGATGATACATATTTTGATGGAGGTGGTGAATCTTTTTATCATTACTTAACTACACAAAAAGACTATACAGATTCAGATGTTTTTACCATAGGAACAGGGGATGGGATTACGAAAAGATTTAGAATATTATATAGTCCATATCCACAACTAAATACAGATTTTAAATTATTTAATGCAGGAAGTGAAGTATCTACATCTAACTTTTCGTATTCTTATACATCAGGAGATATAATATTTAACACAGCACCTGCTGCTGGTAATGCAATAACTACAAAGTTATTTTATGAACAACCAATAGTTGTTCCACTAATTTCTACATCAGAAAGATTATATTATTCTAATAACACTAATTTTTATGGTCCACTATCTGACGGTAATTTATATTATAATGCAAGTGATTATGGAAGCAATACTAACGGTTTAAAGTATGAATATCTCAAACCAGCTATTAGAGTACATTTAATTCTTAGAGCAATAGAACAAAAGATAAATAGTGACCCAAACTTAACAAACATAGAATTTTCTAATGATTTCTTAAATGCGACAAATAAAAATTATTATGATTTATATATGTGGCTGAATAAAGACAAAAAAGATAATACACAATTTAGTCAAGGAGAAAAAGAATTAACAATTAACACATTCAACATAGTAAGTTCTAGCACATCCTTATATTCAGGTGCTACTAATCCTAATGATATACTATATATAAATTCTGTAAATTCTTCAGGTTTGACAGGCACACAATCAGCAGATACAATTATAATTAGAAATGTATCAGCAGCTAATATAGACAACGTAGAATTAAGATTAACAACTACTACTTCTGATAGCACTAACAAATATGGTTTAAAAATAATAAGAAATGGAGAAATAGTAAAAACATTTCAACCTTCTGCTGGAGTTTCTAAACAGTTTGATTTTAACGTAGAACAAGACGGTGATTATCAATTTACTATATTTTCACCTACAGGAATATCAATGACTGGATTTGAAGCAAAGTTTGTAATTAGAGGAGATAGAGACAGTGAAGATTTTAGTGATGTAATTATAGGTGGTGGTGCTTTAAATGTAAACAAAAGTCAATTTGATATGAGGTTTAATATGCCTGATATGTCAATAACAGACTTTTTATCTGGATTATTTAAAATGTTTAATTTAGTCTGTTTTATAGAAGGCACAGAAAATTCATCATATACGACTACACAATCTAATATGAAAAGAATAAGAGTTATGACTTATGATTCTTATTACGCATCATCTAAATCAGAATTAGATATAACAAACAAAATTGATATATCACAAAGTTCTGTTCATAGAATGTTGCCTTATTCTAAAATAGAATTTAAATATGAAGATACTGAAGCTATACTTGCAGAGCAACATAAAAGTGCAAATGGTATAGAGTGGGGAGGTGAAAGTTGGTCATACAATGAGTCAAGAGGTGAAAAGAAATATGAAGTCATACCACCTTTTGCACATATGAAATTTGAAAGATTGTTTGATGCTGCTGGAGCAGCTACAAAAATACAAGTAGGTTATAGTATAAAAAGAAGCAGTCCAAATAGAAATACTACAGCAAGTGACAAATCTTTTCAAGCAGAAAAATATAATCCACATTTTAGTAAACCCTTGTTGTTTTATCCTCATAGAGAAACATCAGGTGAAGCTATACCATATACATATACAAACTCAAGTAATGTGACTGTTTATTACGGTAACATAACTACATATTATATACCACTAAACTCAATAAGTATAGATACTTCTCAATCAAATCATTTTGGAGAAGAAATAGATGAGTATAGAGGAGCTGTTGACGGCACATCAAGTAACGTTAATAATTTATTTAATCTATATTATTTAAATTACATTAGACATTTGTTTGATGTTAAATCAAGAATTGTTAAGGTAAAAGCAAATCTTACTAATGCTTTTATATCAAAATATTCTTTGGCAGATAAAATAAGAATATCAGATAAAACTTACAGTATAAATAAAATAGATGTTAATTTACAAAACGGTAAATCTAATTTAGAATTACAAAGATATTATAACGTTACATCTTTTTCTTGTCTCAACAATACATTTAATTTAAAAGTAGAAGTAACTTCTGCTGGTAACATATATATATTTGACAACAAATATGGTGCTTATCAAATGGGACAAAGCACTTATGTTATGAATGATGTGCCTTCTGCTCATCCTATTGCTTTTCATAACTTTGGTAAAGAAGATAAATTATCATATACAGGAACAAATTCAGGTGGTTCTAAATCAGGATTAGATGGAAACACTTATACATATTATTATGGTACGGTAACTATAACTGTAGGTGGTGATTTTGGCACTATAAGTTACGAATGTTATAATCACGGTTATATGGGTGGAGAAAATAATTTAATATATAATGCAGATTGTTTAACAACTGATTCACCAGTAACACCTCCAGTAACAGGAACTCTAACGGTAGATGCAACAGATATATATGCAGACAGTGGAATTGTAACATCAGACCAAACAGACGAATAATGATAAAACTATTAATAGAAACACTAAAGACAGATAATTTTTACGGAGTTAGTTATTATATAGATGTAGCAAAAGGTAAGTACAAATCTCCTACTACATGGAAAGAAATGAAAGAAACTATTAAACGCAATATATATGGCAGAGAAAATTAATAAATTAATATTTTCTATAGAGTTTACAGAAAAAGGTGCTATTCGTAAAATAAATGGCGTAGAAAAGTCTGTTAAAAAGTTTAACACAGAACTACAAAGAGCCACTGCATCAAACAAAGAGTTTAACAATACTCTATCTGGCAGAGAAGGTATGGTTGGTAATGCTGGTCTTGCTGGTGCAACATTAACAGAGCTTGGTCGTACTATTTCAGATTCTAACTATGGTATAAGAGGTATGGCTAACAACCTTTCTCAATTATCTACTTTATTTATTACTCTTGTTTCTAAAGTTGATGATAACGTTACAGGTATAAGAAGAGTTGGTAGAGCTTTTCAAATGCTTGGTAAACAGATAATGGGTCCTTTAGGTATTATACTTGTATTTCAAATTATTATACAACAAATAGAAAAAGCAGATTTAAAAGCAAGAGAGCTTGGAGGAACACTTGATGATTTTGCAAAACAATTCGCTAAAGACTCTACTTTAATTACAAATTTAAGACAAGCAGCAAACACAATATCTAGGCTTTCTGAAGATAGTTTATCTTATCAAATTGCATTACAAACACTGATAAAAGAAGGGTATGACCCTACTATTGGTAAAGTTGAAGAGTTTATTAAAGTTAAAGAAAGATTATTAGGAATTGACAGAGAAGAAGCTAAACAATCAAAAGAAAATATAGAAAATATTACACTTCAATTATTAACAGCAGAAGAAGAATTAAAAAAACTTGATGAAAAAACAGGAATAGGTAGAACACTTCAAGCTGGTGGAGCAATGGTAAAAGGAATATTTCAAGGAGACCTTAGCCTTGTTGGTAGAAGAAACCCAGTTGCAACATTAAGACAACAATTAGAAAATAGAATATCAGTTTTACAAACACAATTAAGTATTGCAAATTCTGTTGTAGAAGACATAGGAGAAGAAGGTGATGAAATTATAATGAATAGTCCGTATTTAACTTTAATAACAGGTGAAGATACTAAGAAAGAAAGTGATGTTGCGAAAATAATAAAGAAAACAACAGACGCTATAAACAAACTAACTGCTCAAAGCGATAAAGAATTGTTAGAAGTTGCAAGAGATAGAGCTTTAAAAGAAATACAACTTGCAAAAGGAACTGAAGAAGAAAAAGCAAAAGCAAGAATGTTAATATTAAAACAATTTCAATTAGAAGTTAATGCCTTATTTGATGAATTAGCTGAAGAAGAAAAAGATAGGGTTTCAGATGTAATGGAAGATGCTTATGACACTTATGAAAGATTAGTAGATAATTTACAGAAAAGCAATGAAGATGCTACTAAAAAAATGCAAGACACAATTCTTTTTAATTTAAGAAATCAAATAAAAGAATTAAATACAATGAAGCAAACAATGGGTCAATTATTTTCTTCAATGACAACAGTTTTAACTTCCATAAATGATATACAACAAGAATTTCATCAAGCAAACATAGACAGAATAAACAGAGAAAAAGACTTAGTGTTGCAAAACGACTCTTTAACACAACAAGAAAAAGATAGAAGATTAAAAGAAATAGAGTCAAGAGAAATAGCTGCTGAGAAAAGAAAAATCAAAGCAGAAAGAGATATGTTTACTTTACAACAAACTTTAGGTATAGCTAAAGCTCTATTTGATTTAAAAATGTTTAAACAGAGAGCCTTGTTAGACGCACAATTATTAACTATGTCTGCACAAAAAGCTCAAGTAGATATTGGAGTTGAAGCTGCAAAAGACACATCTTCTAGTATTGGAACATTGCCAAGATTTATAAAAGATTTAGGAGCTATAGCTGGTCCAATAGCTTATGGTGCATCTATAGTTGGAATGATAGCTGCAATAGTAAAAGCAAGAAGAGCTGCAAAAAATGCTATAGCAAATTTAGTTCCATCATCAAATATTGGGGTTGGAGGAGAGTCAAGTCCTGTGGCAGCTCCAGCCTTCAACGTAGTAGGTGCAACACAAACAAGTCAACTTGCTCAAACTATTGCTGGTGCTGATGACAAACCAGTGAAAGCTTTTGTTGTGGCGTCAGACGTTACAACTGCACAAGAGCTTGAACGCAGTACAATAGAAGGAGCATCATTAGGATAATAAAACAAAATAAACTCAATAAGGTTATTTAGATATGGAAAAAATCATAGAATTAATTATAGATGAAGAAAATGAGATTAGTGGTATTCAAGCAATATCAATAGTTGAAAATCCAGCTATAGAAGAAGATTTTATAGCACTTAAAGAACACAATGAAGTAAGACTTGCAGAAGTTGATGCAGAGAAAAGAATACTAATGGGACCTGCACTAATTCCTAATAAAAAGATATTTAGAAAAGGTGCTGATGATGATGAAAATAATTATTATATATATTTCTCGGAAGATACAGTTAGAAAAGCATCAGAGCTATTCTTTATAAAAAACAAACATCAGAACTCTACATTTGAACATTCTATTGATTTAAAAGATATGTCTGTTGTAGAATCTTGGCTTATAGAAGACCCAAAAAAAGATAAAGCTGCTGCTTATGGATTTGATTTACCAAAAGGTACTTGGATGGTATCTATGAAAGTATTAAATGATAAAGTATGGAAAGCTGTAAAAGATGGTGAGGTTAAGGGATTTTCTATAGAAGGATACTTTGCTGATGGACTTGAAAGACCTAAAGAAAGCATAGAAGAAAAGATAAATGAATTAAATGCAGAATATGAATTAAAAGAAGTTTTAGCTTCATTAACAGAAGAAGTAGAATTAGAATCTTATGGTGGTTATCCAGAAGCTGCAAGAAATAATGCTGTAAGAGGTATAAAATACAATAAAGAAGTCAATAATAAATGTGCTACTGCTGTTGGTAAAACTAGAGCAAGACAATTAGAAAGAGGAGAAAAATTTACTTTGCCTACTCTTAAACGCATATACTCTTATTTATCTAGAGCAGAAACTTATTACAAGGCAGGAGACAATGAAGCTTGTGGAACTATATCATATTTATTATGGGGTGGTAAGTCTATGTTTAACTGGACAGAATCAAAACTTAAAGGATTAGATGAACTATCTGTAGATTTATATTCTGAAAAAGTAAATGATGACTTTGCAATTATAATGGATAGACTTGCTTATGCTTCAAAAGAACAAGCAGAAAAAATAGCAGGTGACATTGGATGTGAAGGAATACACGAACACGAGTTTGAAAATCAGACTTGGTATATGCCTTGTAAGCAACACGCACTTGCAGAGGTTGGACCAAAAGGTGGTATAAGAAAATCACCAAAAGCACCTAAATCAGATACGCCTAATAGAAACCCAAAAGGTAAGGGTACAGCTAGGGGTACAGCAAAAGGTAAAACAGGAGCAAAGGTTTCTGCGAAAGATAGAAAAACATTACAGAACAAAGCTGATGACTTTAACAAAAGATATAAACAAAAATTAGGTTATGGTGTTACAGTTGGTATGTTAGCTTCGGTCTTCCAAAGAGGTCTTGGTGCATTTAACAGGAGTAGCTCTCCTAGAGTAAATAGTCCTTCACAATGGGCATTTGCACGAGTCAATGCGTTTTTGTATTTAGTGAAGAATGGAAGACCACAAAATGCAAAGTACACTACTGACAATGACATTTTACCATCTAAACATCCAAAATCAAGTAAATAACTAAATATATAATTATGCCAGGATATTACCCAAGTAGAGATAAAAAACCAAATAGAAAAAGAAGAAAAAATGCTACTGTTAGTAAATCAAGCCCTAAATCTTCAAGCAGGGGTTGTTTATGCCCAGACGGTAGAACCTATCACAAAGATTGTTGTGATGGAACCCTTGAAGCTCAAGGAATTGGAAAAGTATAAAAATACAACAGAAATAAATTAATCAGTAATAATTATAAATAAGAATCTTATGAAAGCAAGTGAAATTGTAACTAAAATAAAAGATGTTCTTTTATCTACAACAGAGAAGGAAGAAGAAAACTTCAATGACGTAGAATTAAAAGAAGAAGCTCCTCAAGCTGAAACTATTGTAGAAGCTAGTGAGGAAGTTAAGCAAGAAGCTCCTGTACAGGAAGCTGAAGAACTACAAGAAGAGGATGAGATGACTCATACTCCTGACCATAAAGAATACGAAAAAGGTCCTGTAGAGTACGCTACTAAAGACGAAGTCGCAGAACTTAAGTCTATGGTAGAGAAATTAAAAGGTATGATGGAAGCTAAAGAAGAAGTAAAAGCTGAAGTTCCAGAAGAACTATCTGCTGATGAACCTGCTGAAGCTATTTCTCATTCACCTGAGAATGAAGTAGGTACTAAAGTTGGAAATATATTTTCTAACAATAATCAAAATACTACTTATTCAAGAGTATTACAAAGAATAACTAATAAATAAATTAATTTAAAATGGCAACAACAATATCAAATGATGTAACTAGGATATTTCCTAAAATGGAGACCTTAACGGCAGCTACAACATTAACAGCAGCCGACTCAGGTCGTACATATTTAATTAGTGGTACAGGTTACACTGTAACATTACCTGCTCCTTTTGCAGGATTTAACGTTAAGTTTATCGTAGCAGCAGCTTTTTCAACTGATACTGTAGTACAAACTCCAGCAGATAATAGAGATACTCTAAATGGTGGTGTAATTGTAAACGGTGCAATAGTTGAGTCTGATGCAACAGATAGAGTAACATTTGAAGATGATGCAGAAAGCATTGGAGATTTCATTGAGATTTCTTCTGATGGTACAAGCTTTTTCCTATTTGGAAACGGTAATGCAGCTTCATCAATAACAGTCGGAGAACTATAATAATAATTAATAATTAATAAAAATGGCAACAACAACTAATATAACAACAACCTATGCTGGTGAATTTGCAGGAACTTATGTATCTGCTGCTTTACTATCTGGGAAAACTTTGGCTGAAAACTTAATTACTATCAAGCCAAATATTAAATTTAAAGAAGTAATGAAGAAAGTAGCTACTACTGATTTAGTAAAAGACGCAACTTGTGACTTTGACCCTACATCTACATTAACTTTAACTGAAAGAATTTTACAACCTGAAGAGTTTCAAGTAAACCTACAGTTATGTAAGAAAGATTTCAGAAATGATTGGGAAGCAGTATCAATGGGATTCTCTGCTTATGACAATCTACCTCCTTCTTTTGCAGACTTTTTAATTGCTCACGCAGCAGATAAAGTAGCACAAAAAATGGAGCAAAACATTTGGAACGGTACAAACGCTAACGCTGGTGAATTTGACGGATTCAAAACTACATTATTAGCAGACGCAGACGTAGTTGACGTAGGTGCAGGTGCAGTTACTTCAACAAACGTAGTAGCAGAGCTAGGTAAAATTGTAGATGTAATTCCATCAGCTATATATGGCTCAGAGGATTTATTCATATACGTATCAAGTAACATCTACAGAGCTTATGTAAGAGCTTTAGGTGGATTTGCAAGTAACGTAGGAGCTGCTGGTACTGACAACAAAGGTACACAATGGTTTAACGGTGGAGCTTTAACGTATGATGGCATCAACGTAGTATTAGCATCAGGTCTTGCTTCTAACACTGCTGTAGCTGCACAAAAATCAAACTTATTCTTTGGTACAGGTTTATTAAACGACCAAAACGAAGTTAAAGTAATTGATATGGCTGACATTGATGGTAGCCAGAACGTAAGAGTTGTAATGAGATTTACTGCTGGTATTCAACACGCAATCGGTAGTGATATTGTTCTTTACTCTTAATAAATAAATTGTATAACATAAAAAAGGTAGGTGGAAATTTACTACCTGCCTTTTTTTATAAAAATAAATAATTATGGCTTGTGATTTAACAAAAGGAAGAAAAGAACCTTGTAAAGATGTTGTAGGTGGTATAAAAGCTGTCTATTTCGCTGACTTTGGCGATATAACTATTGCTTATGACTCAACAGATACAGATGTAGTTGAAGATTTAGGTACGGTAACAGTCTTTGAGTACGAAGTAAAAGGTAACTCATCTTTTGAACAAACAATCAACAGTTCAAGAGAAAATGGTACAACATTCTTTGAGCAAACTTTAAACTTGACATTACATAAATTAACTGTTCAAGACCACAAAGAATTAAAGTTATTAGCTTTCGGAAGACCTCATGTAATTGTTCAAGATTACAATAACAACGCATTTCTAATGGGTGCAGAACACGGTTCAGATGTATCAGGTGGTACTATTGTAACTGGTGCAGCTATGGGAGATTTATCTGGATATACTTTAACGCTTACTGGTATGGAAACAAAACCAGCTAATTTCTTAGAGGGTGCTACAGCAGCAGACCCATTCGCAGGAATGACTGGAACAGTAACTGTAACACAAGGTACTAACTCTTAAACAGGGTAGGTTCTTAAACATAAAAGAGGGGACTATAGGTCCTCTTTTTTTTTGAACAATAATAGACTTAGTAGGTTATATAAATATGATAACATTATCGCCAACTACAAATTCACAAACAATTAGCATTATACCTAGAGCATATACAGTTGCTAGTGACTTGTCTATGGTTATATTAGAAGATGGTACGAGAAAAACTCAAACAATAAATAGTATAACTTCATCTCTTTCAACAAATGGTAATTTCTTGCAAATGTCTATAGCATTTACTATTTTAACAGAAGAAAGCAGTTATTCATTTGAATTAAAACAAGGCACCACATTGTTATTTAGAGGTAAAGCATATTGTACTTCACAAACTGATAATACAACAGACCATACTTTAAACAGTAATAAATATAATCAATATGAAGACCCAAGTGAAGTTGCTCAAAAATATATAATTATATGAACAAGATAAAAATATTAAATCTATCAGGGTATGAAGTACCTAGTATAAAAGAATCACCTAAAAACGATTGGATAGAATATGGTGATGACAACAATTATTTTGGCGAACTAATAGAAAGATATTTAGGTAGTCCAACAAATTCAAGATGTATAAACGGAATATCTGATTTAATTTATGGTAGAGGTTTAAATGCTACTGATTCAGAGACAAACTCAACGCAGTTTGGTCAAATGGAAGAAATTATAAAAGATAAAGATGTAAGAAGAATAGTAAGTGATTTAAAGTTACTTGGTCAAGCAGCTATACAAGTTGTTTATAATAAAAGTAAAACCAAGATAATGAATTTACATCATTTTCCTACAGAGACTCTTAGAGCAGAAAAAGCAAAAGACGGAAAGATACAAGCTTTTTATTATCATCCAAAATGGGAAGATATAAAACCATCAGACAAACCTAAAAGAATACCTGCATATAAGTTTGGTAGAAAAAGTGAAACAGTAGAAATATTTTGTGTAAAACCATACAAAGCAGGATTTTATTATTATGCTCCTGTAGATTATCAAGGTTGTTTACAGTATTGTTCTTTAGAAGAAGAGGTTTCTAATTATCATATAAACAATATACAAAACGGCTTACAGCCTTCTATGTTGTTAAACTTTAACAATGGTATTCCTTCTGACGAAGCTCAACAAATCATAGAATCTAAAATATATGATAAATTTAGTGGGTCTTCTAATGCAGGTAAATTTATATTGTGTTTTAACGAGGATAGTGAAGCACAAGCAAATGTAGAACCTATAAACTTGCCTGATGCACACGCACAATATGAGTTTTTAGCTAAAGAATCTAGAGAGAAAATAATGATTGGTCACGGTGTTGTATCTCCAATACTTCTTGGTATAAAAGATAATACAGGTTTTGGAAACAATGCAGAAGAACTAAGAACAGCAAGTGTTTTAATGGACAATATTGTTATTAGACCGTTTCAAACATTACTTATAAATGCTTTTAATGAGCTTTTAGCTTTTAATGGTATAAACTTAAATTTATACTTTGTTACTCTACAACCAATAGAGTTCACAGAACTAGAAAATATTGAAACTAAGATAAAAAGAGAAGAAGAAACAGGTGAAAAGTTGTCTAGTGAGGAAAAAGTTGATTTTACTGATGAAGAAGGTGATGATTTGTTATCTCAACTAGAAGATTATGCTGAAAAAATAGATGAAGATGACTGGGAACTTGTTCATACTGAAAAAGTAGAAGATACAGAAAAAAAGTTTGACTTTACTACGCTTTCAATGCCTAATGAGTCTGATGCTAAACCTAATAAAGTCTCTTCACAAGACAATAGTGGTTATAAAATCAGATATTCTTATGGTCCAATCAAAAAATCACCTACTAGCAGAAGATTCTGTCAAAGAATGGAGATTTTAACTGAAAGAAAGTTAGTATTTAGAAAAGAAGATATAACATTGATGTCTTTTAGAGGTGTAAACAAAGAATTAGGTCATAAAGGTCAAAATTATAGTTTATTTAAGTATAAAGGTGGTGTAAATTGTCAACATTATTGGGAAATGAAGGTTTATAAGAAAAAAGTGTCTGAAGATAACTTAATTAGTGAATCTAAAGCAATAAATGACGGTATGAAAGAGCCTAACAACCCAAGTGAAGTAACTATAGCTCCTAAAGATATGCCAAACAGAGGACATCATCCAAATTATAAAAAATGAAAGCATTATTTATCACACTTGACGAATTAAAGAGAAAATCTATAATAGATGGAAATGTAGATACTGATAAACTTATACAGTTTGTAGAAGTAGCTCAAGATACTATTATACAAAATTATTTAGGCACAAAATTATATGATGAGCTACAGCTTGGCGTTATAAACAACAATTTATCTGTAAATAACGCAACTTTAGTAAATACATACATAAAACCTATGCTTATTTGGTACACACAAGCAACTTATATGCCTTATGCTGCATATCAGATTAGCAATGGTGGAATCTATAAACATAATAGCGAAAATGCTACATCAGCATCTCAATCAGAGATTACACAATTAACAAAACATGCACAAGAAACAGCAGATTTTTATGCAAAAAGATTTATTGATTATATGGACAATAACAGTAATCTTTATGCAAATTATACAGCAAGTCAAGATGACGGTATGTATCCGTTCAGAGATGTTAATTTTACTAACTGGGTGCTATGATAAAAAAAAAGCAAAACTATAAGCCTAAGAAAGAAAACGAATTTAAATTAAGTAGTTATTTAAAAAAGATAAAAGATGTCATTCGGTACAATATATGAAGTAAGTAACTTTGGAAACACAAATGAAACGAATGGTTGGGGAAGCATTTATCCGTTTGATGCAGACGGTTCTTTCTTAACGGCAGATACAACAAAAGAATTGGTAGATGACACAAGTATAACGGCAGATAAAACAGTATATTAAAAATTATAAATTATGGCAAAAACAGCAATAAACGTAGGTAGTTCAGCTAATGATGGTACTGGTGACCCATTAAGAACTGCAATGCAATCGACAAACTCGAACATAGACGAAATATATGCTCTATTTGGTAACGGTTCAACATTAGCAATATCAGGTGATGCAACTGTATCATCTGGTTCTTTAACTATTGCTAATGACGCTGTAACAAATGCAAAAGCAGATTTTAGTGGTGGCTCCTTAAACATAGGAGGTAATGGTTCTTCAGGTGGTATTACTATAGCAGACGGCTCAATACAAATGAGAACAGGAACAGGAAGTGTAGCTGAAATTAGAATGTATTGTGAAAGTTCTAATGCACACTTTCAAACAATAAAAGCACAACCACACGCATCTGCAAGTTCAGCAGTGCTTACATTACCTACTGCAACAGGTACACTTGTAGGAACAGGTGATACAAGTTCAGTTAGTCACGGTATGCTGGGTGCAAGTTTTAAAACAATCGTTGCATTAGGTTCAGGAACGAGTGTTGATTGGAGTGCAGGTCAAGTATTTACAAAAACATTATCAGGAGACACAACATTAACATTTGCAAATGTATCAACAGGTATGCAAATAAACCTTGTAATAGATGGTAACTATCAATTAACATTACCAACAAGTGTAAAAGAATTAAATGGTGCAAGTACATATGATGGTTCAGGTGAACATCTAGTTAGTATTGTATCTACAAATGGTTCAACAGAACAATTCGCAACAATTAATAAAATAGCTTCATAATGAAAATAGGATTAGCAGTAAATAACGAGGGTACAATTACTTTTTATAATTCACTACCTACAAAACTAAGAACTTCAACAGGTTTACATTTAAACATAAAAGATTGGTCTGAAGAAGAAATGCAAAACAATGGTCTTTTTGATGTTATTGTAGATGATTCTTATGATGAAAGAATACATAATTTAGGTGAGGTATATTGGGATACAGAAGAAACAGTATTTAAAAAAGATATATCTAACAAAACTTGGTCTAAATCATTAAGTGAATTAAAAGAACAAGCGATTGCAAATTATAAAAATAGGATTGGAAGTGAACTTGCAAAAACAGATTGGTATGTGATAAGAAATATTGACAATGGAACAGAAGTGCCAAGTGATATTAGTGAAGCAAGAGAAAATCTTAGAGTGCAATCACAAAATGTAGAATCTGAAATTAATGCAATTACAAAAAAGGCAAATGTAATTACATACGATTTCCCAAACATTTAATCAATGAGTGTAAATAAACGACTTATTGGTGCAGGTGCAACTGACACAGGTGGTGGGGGTGGTGCTATAACACCATCAAATCATTTTAATACTATATTATATACAGGTAATGGGGGAAGTCAATCAATCGGTGGACTAAATTTTTCACCAGACCTTGTTTGGATAAAGGATAGAGGACAATCAAGAGAGCATATATGGTCTGATAGTTCAAGAGGTTCTTTAAAAGAACTTTCGTCAAGTGCTGTTGATGCTGAAGAAAACAGAGGTGTTTTTTCATTTGATTCAAGTGGGTTTAGTTTTAATGATGGAAATACTAATTATAACAGTAATGGTCAAAGTTATGTTGCCTGGTGTTTCCACGCAAACGGAGGTAATACAAGTAGTAATACAAATGGTACAATTACAAGTACAGTACAAGCTAATGATGCAGCAGGTTTTTCAATAGTTAAATATGTAGGTGATGGTAATTCTGCAAGGACTGTTGGTCACGGTCTTTCTGCAAAATGTGATTTAGTAATTATAAAGGATAGAGACCACAACGATAAATGGATTATACAAACACCACAACTTGGTGATAATGCAAGGACAGTATTTGTAGGAGGACCAGCTGTAACAAATGATTCTACAACTGCACAAGCAGGTAACGATACTGTGTTTGGTATAGGTGGGGATAATTCAGTAAATAAATCAGGAGATAATTTTATTGCTTATTGTTTTAGAAATATAGAAGGTTACCAAAAAATTGGTACATATACTGGTAGTGGAAGTCAAGGTAATAATCAAACTATTGGATTTAAAGCATCGTTTATTATAATCAAAAATACTTCAAATACAGGAGATTGGAGAATATTTGATTCTAAACGAGGTACTGATAAATCAATAAGGGCTAATATACCAGATGCTGAATATGATGATACAGCAGAATATGTAACTTTTAATAGTACTGAGTTTTATTTTGATGGTGCTAATAATTCAAATTCAGATATAAATGCAAATGGTAATACTTATTTATATTTGGCAATAGGAGGAGATGCAGCAGATGAAACACCAACAATAGCAGAAAGTTTTACTGCTGAAAATTGGGGTGGTTCAGATTATGCTAAAAACATAATGAACAACTTTAGAGCAGGTCTTGTAATAACAAGAGCAAAAGGTGAAGCTCATCATTGGGGTTGGTTTGATATAGTCAGAGGTGTAGGTAAATGGTTAGCAACTAATAGAGTTGATGACCAAGAAAGTGGCAGCTATGGACCGAGTGCTTATAATGCAAAAAATACAGAGTTCTATGGTAATTTTTCACCAAGTAATTCTGATTATTTAAATGAAACTTATAATGGTTGGTTTATAAAAGCAGCAGAGAATACAGTATCAAACTCAAATGGTTCAATTACAACAACTGTTTCTGCAAATGCAGCAGCAGGATTTAGTATTGTACAATGGACTGGTACTGGGAGTGCAGGTACACTTGGTCACGGTTTGAGTGCAGCACCAAAATTTGTAATTTACAAAAGTGCAACTTCAAATGGTGAATGGGTAACTTGGCACACAAGTTATGGTGGTGGTGATAAATATATGTATCTAAATCAAAATGGTGCAGTAGGAACTCAATCATCATTTTATGATGGAAATCCAACATCTACAGTAATATATATTGGTAATCATTCTGATATAAATGCAAGTGGACAAACTTGTATGGCTTATTGTTTTACAGACATAAGTGGCTTTAGTAGTTTTGGTAGTTATACAGGTACAGGTTCTTTACAAACTATTACAACAGGATTTACACCTGATTTTGTTGTAGTAAAAAAGACAAATGCAACTGGGGAGGATTGGGCAGTATTTAGCTCTTATGATTTAGGTATGACGCTTAATGCTTTTAACCAAACACAAGCACAACAATCATTTAGTAACCACGGAATGTTTAGTGAAACAAATGGTTTTAAAGTACCATCAACAAGTGGTATGACAAATGGTAGTGGTCAAAGCTATATTTATTGGGCAATGAAGAAAAATGTTACACAAGATAATACTACGCAATATAATTTTAATATCAAATCTTATACAGGAAATGGAAGTGCGAATCATTACATAGATGGATTTGATTTTAGACCTGATTTAGTTATTACAAAAGCTACAAGTGCAACTGGTTCTTTCTCTTGGTTTGATTCTGTTAGAGGTGCAGGAAATAAATTAGATTCAACAGAGACAAGTCAAGCAGTACAAAATGGTGCTACTTTACAATCATTTGCTTTTGATGGATTTACTTTTGGTAATGAAACAGGTAATACCAACGGTCAAACTAATATCTCTTTTGCTTGGAGAGCAGGTAGAACTTGGCTTGTAAATAATAATGGTAATCTTACATCTTTAGCAAATGCAAATCAAAGTGCAGGTTTCAGTGTTGTGAAATATCAAGGAACAGCTAATGGTTCTGCAAAAACTATTGGTCACGGCTTAAGCTCCGCACCTGAATTTGTAATTATAAAAGATTATGAATGGAGTACTCCAAGTTGGTTTGTTTATCATAAAGATTTATCTAATACTAATCAATATTTAAGATTAGAATCATCTAATGCAGAGGATACTTTAAGTTCAATATTTGGAGCAGCACCTACATCTTCGGTGATAAATGTCGGTAATGATAGTGGTGTAGGCGATAGAGCAGACAACTATATAGCATATTGTTTTCATTCAGTATCAGGTAAAAGAAAATTTGGTACATACACAGGAAATGGAAGCACACAAAGTATTACTGGTCTTGGATTTCAACCAGATTTTCTTATGATTAAACAAATAAATGGTAGTAATGCCTGGAGAGTATTCAATAGTCAATCAGGATTATCAGGTAAAACATTGTTCTTTAATTTAACATCTGCAATAGATACAGAATCAAATACAGTATCAAGTTTTGATAGTGATGGTTGGACAATGGGTAGTCAACAAGGAGTAAATGACAATGGCGATACATATATATATTGGGCAGAAAAAATACATTAAAAAATGAACGGATTTGAACCAACAATATTAGGAATTAGTGTTTATATAATAACAATCGCAAAGATAAATGAATATTTACAAGGACTTCTAATAATAGCTACGTTGGTTTATACAATAATTAAAATAACACAATTATTAAAAAAATAAAATATGGTAAGAATATTTGAGTGGTTAGCGATACAATTTAAAAACTTTAACGAGTGGTTTAAATCAAAATGGAATCATATAATTAGTAAATTATTGTTTAAGTAAATCTTAAACATAGTACGTCATTAAACACAGTATGTTAAAAACAATATTAAGAATACTTGGACTTAGTAAAAAAGATGATTTGAGTGGTTTAGGGTTAGAGATAAGAGAGCTTATTAAAGGTAAAGAGATAGACCCTCAGAAGCTTATAGAGTTACAAGGAGAAATAAATAAAATAGAAGCTCAACATAGAACAATATTTGTTGCAGGTTGGAGACCGTTTATCGGTTGGGTATGTGGTTTTGCACTTGCATATAATTTTGTGTTAAGAGATTTATTTATATGGTGGGTTGGTCCTGAGACAGCACCTCCTGCTTTACAAATGGAACATTTAATTACAGTTCTTGTAGGTATGTTGGGACTTGGTGGTATGAGAACATTTGAAAAACTAAATAATAAATCTAATTAATATGCCTGGTACACATTATAAAAAGAAACGTAGAAAAACTAAAAAGAAAAAGAGATGAATTGTAACTGCGATTTTTGCATTTGTAGATAATGCCTAAGGTAAAAAGACCTAAGGTATATATTTATATTCCTCCTAAGAAAAAGAAGAGACCTGGTGTTCATTCAAAGAATGCTAGTAGGAATCAGAATGCCTATAAGAAAAAGTATAGAGGTCAAGGTAGAATATAATAAAAGAAAAGAAAGAAAAAGGACAAAAAGAAAGAAAAGAAAAAGTCCCTACAAGAAAAACAAAATTCTAATTATCTGTTCCAACAATATCTCTATTGAAGTTTAGTAATTTTTATCGTAGATTTACTGCTACGTAAATGCAAATATATAAAAAAAATGGAATTAAGATATTTTAAGTTAGAAGAGTTTGATTCTCCAGATTATCCTGGTAGTGGTGAAAAGTTTATGGACTGGGAGTTTTTAGATTGTTTAGACGAAGCTAGAGACATAGCTGGTGTGCAGTTTAAAATTAACTCTGGTTATAGAACACCTCAACACAATAGGAAGGTTGGTGGTTTATCTACATCAAGTCATTTAATTGGCAGAGCTGCTGATATACATTGTACAAATGTTAATAAAAGATTAAAGATAATAGAAGGCTTGTCAATGGTTGGTTTTAGAAGGTTTGGCATAGCAAAAACATTTATTCATGTAGATAATGACGACCAAAAAAAACCTGCTATTTGGTTATATTGATAAAATTTTGTTATATTTAGCAAACTTTTATTATGAATATAACAGAGAAATTACTTAAAATTACTACAGAACTTAAGGCACCAAAAAATCAATTAAATAAATTTGGTGGCTATAAGTATAGAAGTGCAGAAGATATTCTTGAAGCACTTAAACCACATCTTAAGAAACAGAAATGCGTATTAAAGATGCACGATAAATTAAAAATCGTAGGTGAGTTTCCATATATTGAAGCAACTGCAAAGTTGATAGATTGTGAGGAACCTAATATGCAGATAGAATCATCTGCACAAGCAGTTTTAGATTTCAACGCAAAAGGTATGCAGCATCCACAAAGAACAGGTGCAGCTTCATCTTATGCTAAGAAATATGCGATTGGTAATCTATTTTTATTAGATGATACCAAAGACTCAGACGCTACTAATCAACATAATGCGTCAGAGAAAGACAACAATAAACCTCTTTTATCATCAAACACACAAGCTTTTGTTAAAGCTTCTAAGTATATAAAAGACGGTGGGGACATTACTGATATTATGAAAAAATACAGAATAACAAAAGAAACAGAAATGGCATTACTTGCCACAAATTAAATATATGAGTTCATTAGGTACAATAAGTATTAAAACAAAAGATGGTACATATAAAAATTATACACTATCTATAAATGACGATACCAATGAGTATGGTCAAAACGTAAAAATGTACGAAGAACAGACAAAAGAAGAAAGGGAATCTGGCAAACCAAGAAATTATATTGGTAACGGCAGAATCTTTTGGACTGACGGTAAAATAACTGTAGCTGAAAAATTAGAGCAATCTACAGCAGCAGCTACGCAGGACGAAAGCTTACCTTTCTAAGTTTGTGTTCATGGTTGAGGGGACTTCGGTCCCCTTTTTTATTATGAGTAAAGAATATATATTATTAGAAAGAATGTGTGCTTGGTTTGTATATCAAGCCTTTGAATTAAATGAGGACAATTTAGAAAAAATCAGTTCCTTATTTGTAGAGTGGCAGATGTTAAGAAAAATAGAAACTATACTTAACACTGATGCTGATTTTTATTATGACAGATTAGATGTTAGTGTGTTTGCACATGATATATCTAATAAAAATAAAATGAAGAAACCTGGAGAGGTTTCACAAAGCATTAAACATTTAGTTAATCAACTGCTAAAAACTAAACTTGAACATGAAAATAACACAAACAAAACTAGACTATGAAGAAAGATACCAAAAGATATTACAACAAAGTTATGTTGACCCACTCGAAAAGATTGAGTATCCTCCAATCGCTATCTCGAAGGGTACAACAGGTGGAAACAATCCTATCCCACTTCCCATAGGAACTTATGGCAACTTTAGTTTTATATCTGCTGCACCTAAAAGCAAAAAGACATTTTTAGTTTCTTTACTAGCAGCATCATATTTATCTTGCGACAAGAAATATACTAAAGACCTAATGGGTGTAAGAAAGAAAAAGAAGTTAATTCATTATGATACAGAGCAAGGAAGATTTCATGCTCAAAGAACATTCAACAGAGTTGTTAGAATGTGTGATGATGTATCAGACTATCAAACTTATGCACTCAGAGAATACTCTGCATTTGAAAGATTAGATTTTATTAACTGGCATTTATACAATGTAAGTAATCCTGGTCTTGTAATTATAGACGGTATAGCAGATTTAATTTTAGATAGCAATGATTTAGTTCAATCTAATAAGTTGATACAGCATCTGATGAAATGGACACAAGACCTAAACATCCATATTATTACTGTCATACATTCTAATTTTAATAGTGATAAAGCTACTGGTCATTTAGGTTCTTTCATGGAAAAGAAAACAGAAACACAAATAACCTTAAATTTGTCACATGATGATAGAGATTTAGCTGTTGTTAAATGCAGAAGGTCCAGAGGTTATCCTTTTGACCCATTTGCTTTTAGAGTAGAGTCAGACGGTTTGCCTTATATACAAGACTCAATACCGTCTAACATAAATACAGAACCATTTTTAAACATATGATATTAACATTTGAGTTTAATTTAAGACCAATGCCACATCAATCAGTTAAATTTGGTAGAAATGGAATAAAGTATAAACCTAAAAAGGTGGTAGATTATCAAAAATATGTTAGAACATTGGCTAGTGAGCAGCTACCAGAGGAGTTTAATATTATTACTTCTGGTTGCCCTATTGTAGTAAATTATATAGAGTATGTTTATGCGTACCCTAAGAGTCTTGCAAAAAAAAGAAGATTACCTAGAGTTCCAAAAACAACAATGCCTGACTTGCATGACAATCTTAACAAAGCATTTTTTGATGCTTTAGAGGGTTTGGTATATGAGCAAGACCAGAACATAGTAGAGATAAAAAACATGGTTAAATATTTTGGACCAGAAGACAAAATTAAAGTACAATTTGAATACTAATGAATATACAATTTGAGTTTATAAAAGGTTTTATGATAGGTATTGATTATGTTGATGACATAGAAATACCTAACGTTGATTCTACAGTAGAATTAATAAGGTTTAGTTTAGGTATATTTTGGATAAATATTTTTATCTTTAAGGATGCTTGAGTTATTATCTAAAAATCATAGTACTTGGATAGCAATGGGATTGTCTATTGGAATACCAAGACATCTGGTAGAAGATTTTGTGCATGAGCTTTATTTGAGATTTAATAAATACATCAAAGACGTAAAGAAAATTATGTATAATGAAACTGAAGTTAATAAGTTTTATGTATATGTAACTCTTAAGAATCTTTGGACAGATTATTCTAAAGCTAAAGGTAAACATAAGATAATTAGATTAGATGATTATGAGGTCACTTATGAAATTGTTGATGGTGAATCAGATAATTATAATTATGCAAAACATTCTGCTGAAGAGAAAATAATAGGTAAAATAAAATCTGAAGTAGAAAACTGGGAGCATTGGTACGATAGAAAACTATTTAAGATTTACTATGAGACAGATATAAGCATGAGAAAATTGGCTAAAGAAACTAATATAAGTGTTACATCTATATTCAATAGTTGTAAAAATTATAAAGATATGATACAATCAAAGTTTGGTGAAGACTTTGAGGATTATTTAAACGGAGACTTTCACTTAATAAATTATAACAATGACTAAAATACCACCAAAACCTACAGACAAAAGAACTAAGGCATATAAGCAATGGGTTGCTAAATATGAAAAGCAATCTATTGGGCTAGGTGATACTGTAGAAAAAATAACTAAAGCTACTGGAATTAAAAAAGTAGTTGACACGGTCTTTGATGCACTAGGTAAAGATTGTGGATGTGATAAGCGTAAGGAGATATTAAATAAGATGTTTCCTTATAATAAACCTAATTGTTTATCAGAAGGACAATATAATTATTTAAATGCTTTCTTTAGTAGAAACACTAACACTGTTACTGCTGCACAGCAAACTGATTTGTTAAACATATATAATTATGTATTTAATGTTAAAGAAGAAGGAACAAATTGTGGAAGTTGTTTTGCAAGTAAACTAAATAAACTAAAAGAAGTATTTAATAAATATGAAAAGCCTAATAAAAAATAGCGATAGAGTAAGACAGGTTTTAGATTTTACTGGTGTTCAAAACGGTAAGATGCATCCCTCTGACATAGACGCTGTCTTAGAGTTTGACAATAAGTATTTAATTTTAATGGAGGTCAAGTATAAAGATTCTTATATTCCTACAGGTCAAAGATTACTCCTGGAGCGTCTGGCAAATTCTTGGTGTGCAAATCTAGGCAAGGATGCTGCAATACTAAAAGTATCTCATGATTTTGAAGATGATAAAAAAGATGTACCTTTAGATAAATGTAAAGTAACTTATATTTGGGATAGAGTAGGTAAATGGAAACAGCTTGACAAATCAGTAGATTTAGTTTATACGTTAAATAAACTAGGAGAGTATTGGAAATGTAAAAAGTGTAAATTTTGAGAAAGAAAAGCAAACATCAGATTAGAAAAGAAATGCCTGTATATTCAGGTGTTCTTAATTATTTTCCTCTGGCTATAAAATATATATCTAAAGTCAGTTACTTAGGAAACGAACAACATAATCCTGGTCAACCTTTGCATTGGGATAGAGATAAGTCTAATGATGAGCTAGATGCACTAGCAAGACATTTACTTGAAGCAGGTACATTAGACGAAGACGGTTTGTATCATGATGCTAAGATTGCATGGAGAGCATTAGCTAACCTGCAAAAGCTACTTGAGAGTAAATAATTGGACTTAATAATATTAGACTTAATAATGAATCAGAAAATAACTTTACTAGACGGAACACAATGGAACATACAAGATTTAGTATCTAGAATGTATGACGATAAATTTTATTATGGCTATTTGTCAGAAGCAGCTTTATCATCATCATCAGCTAAAAAGTTACTTGTATCACCAAAACAATATGAAAACTCTTTGCGTGAAAACAACAACAATGTTGCTGCACTTAGAGAAGGACGTTTGTTTCACATGATGGCACTTGAGGAGCATAAGATAGATGACCATTATTTATTTATTGATTCATCTACCAGAACAACAAACAAGTATAAAGAGTTTGTGTCAGAGAACCCACATAAAGAAGTTATGCTTACAAAAGAATATAATGCGTTAACTACATTGTTAAAACACCTACATAAGAATTTAGAAGCAAGTGAATTGTTAAGAGGAGGTAAAGCTGAAATACCCATGATAGGAAATATATTTGGTTATCCATTTCGTGGTAAAGCAGATTACCTAAAAGACAATCATGTAATTGATTTAAAGACTACTAGCAAGTTAGATGGTTGGGTTTGGACTGCTAAAAACACATGGCATTATGATATGCAGTGTTATATATATAAACAGCTTTACAATGTACAGAAGTTTACTTTTCTAGTTATAGAGAAAGGAACAGGTGAAATAGGAATATATGATGTTAGTGAAGAATCAATGCAGAAGGCTGGTCATAAATTAAAAAAAGTTTGTAATATTTATGAAGAATATTTCATCAGAAAAAGCAAGGACCCAAATGAATTTGTTAGAAGAGGTACAATATAATGAATATGATATTAAGATAGAATACGCTTACTATTTAACTCTTATAGATATTCTTATGGGTATATCTATACAAGAGATAATTGCAGAAATACCTAATTATGAAGAAAAAGAAATGTATGAATATTGTGCAGGTATAAACAGGGCAATAGAATTTAGTGAGCATAAAAACTATAGTGAGATACAAAAAGAGATATTAGATTTAAAAGATTTATATGAATAAGATAACATTAGAATCAATAGCAGAAAAAGTAAACAGACATTTAGATACAGATGTAAGAAGTAAGTTACGTAAAAGAGAGTATGTTTATGGTAGAGTTATTTACTACAGAATTGCCAGAGATTTAACACATCATACTTTAGAAAGAATAGGCAAAGAAGTAAACAAGGACCACGCATCAGTAAATGTAGGCTTAAAGAATTTTGAGACTATGAAGTTCTATAAAGATAATTTTTATGCAACTTACATAGAGATAATGAATGACTATAAGAATTATGTTCTGGATAAATCATATACAAATAATCCAGATACATATTGGAAGAACAAATACTTTAAGTTAAAAAGAAAAGTAGAGAGGATGTTAGATGAGAAAAAGGTCAGCCAAAGAGATTGATGCATATAAAAAAAAATGGAGTTTACCACCGTATAATAATAGATACAATCAAAGCTATGCTAGGTGGTGCCTTGACAATGGTTATAGGATTTATAGGGAGCCTGTTGGGGATTGTATTCCTCTTTGTCATCAATTTAAAATTATTGTTGAGAAGGATGGGATTAAAAAAATGGGAACAAAAGTATATAGTAAGAAAGAGATAAATGATGCAATTTGGGATGCTATCAGTTATATATATATAAAACATGGGAAGAAAACCTAAACAATATAAATATGTCAAAGAAAATGATGGACGAAGAAACAATGGACGAAAACAGGGCGTTAGAAACGTGCCTGTTGTACGACCCACATCTTCTGCTGCTATTAACAATGCCAAGCGAAACAGAATTGGAATCTATGCACTCAACGCAATGTCAAAAGTATTTGGAAGCGAAGAAGAAGCTTGGGAATCATTAGCAGAACAAGCAAAGCAATCGTTTCCACATCTTAAGCTTTTGTTTGAATATAAGTATGGAAAACCTATTGATGCACCAGAGGAGAAGCAACAAAAGGTAAACATAAATATAAAGAACCTTTTTACAGGCACTCAAGATGATAATAAAACTATAGAGCTTGACAATGAAGAAGCCAGTTCTGAATCAGAAATATAATTCACTTGGTAACGATACAAGGTACTTTGTAATTACTGGAGGTAGAGGTAGTGGTAAATCATTCGCTATAACCACCTTTTTAGCCTTTCTAACGTTTGAACAGGGTCATAAGATACTATTCACTAGGTACACTATGATAAGTGCTTCTAATTCGATTATTCCAGAGTTCCTAGAAAAGTTACAATTATATAATATTGTAGAGCATTTTAGAATAACTAAGGATGAAATCTTAAACACAAGCACTGGAAGCTCTATAATATTCAAAGGCATTCGTACATCAGCAGGTAATCAGACAGCAGCTCTGAAGTCTATAAATGGCATAACTACATGGGTACTTGATGAAGCTGAAGAGATGACTAAGGAGGAGGATTTTGATAAGATAGACCAATCAGTCAGAGCTAAGAATAAACCTAATAGGGTTATAATGATATTGAACCCAGCCACAAAAGAACATTGGTTATATCAAAGATTCTTTGCAGCTAAAGCTGTAAATCCAGGAACTAATAACTGGAAAGATAATGTTACATATATACACACAACATTTAAAGATAACATTGATAACCTATCAGATTCTTTTCTTTTACAATTAGAAGACATTAGACGCAGAAGACCAGATAGATATAATCATCAGATAATGGGTGGATGGTTAGACAAAGCAGAAGGAGTTGTATTTAATAATTGGAAGATAGGACCATTTAATAATGATGCTGATTATATATTTGGACAAGACTTTGGATTCTCTGTTGACCCAACAACTCTTATAAAGGTTGCAATAAATAAAGATAGGAAACTTATGTGGATTAAAACTATGTATGCTAAACCAGGTTTATCTACTAAAGAGATAGGAGAACTCAATAGGCGTTATGCAGAAGATAGTATAATTGTATGTGACAATGCAGAACCTAGACTTATCTCAGAGCTACAAGAATACTGTAACCTAAAGCCGACCATTAAACGCAGTGGGTCTATTCTGACAGGGATTGCTCTGGTTCAGGACTATGATTTAATAATTGATGCTGATAGTGTAGAGCTGATAAAAGAGCTAAATAATTATGTTTGGCATGAGAGGAACGAAAAACCTGTTGATAAATGGAACCATCAGTTAGACGCACTTCGATACTCAGCACAGTATTTCCTCGCCAACGCAAATAAAGGCGTTTATGTAATAAGGTAGTCATTAAACGCAGTAGGTATTATATAATCATTAAACGCAATAGGTATAGGGTGGGCTACTTCAACATAAAGAAATGTGATTGCATACACAAATAAAAATGTTAGTGTAACAAAAGCAAAAGCTAAACAGATAATTAAGTACATTTCCATCCAAGCTTCCTTAGTCATTAAACGCAGTAAGGTTTGTTTAGTTCTGACTCTTAAACGCAGTAGGGTTATTTTGCTTGGCATATTCATAAATACAAAGGTAGTGAAATTTTAACAAAATTTTAACATAATTTATTATTAATGTTATAAACTTTTTACTTAGGTTTGCACCATAATTTTTATAATATGAATAATAATTACGAACACAAATACAAAGAGTTAGATAAACAAATATCTAACGCAGAAACTAGCATTAATAAGATTAATAAGCTAGAATTAAATAGGCAAAAAAAGGATATTAAAAAACTTTATAAAGCTTATTTAAGTGAGTTAAACACTTTAGAGGATAATGTTTTAGTATGGGATACTAGGTTCAAAAAGTTCTGGAGGTGTCCAGATATTTTAGAATATGATTCTATTAGAAATGTAGTTGTTAATTTTTCAGATTCTGAAAGAGAAGAGTTACTACCAATAATTGAAGCAAAATCTGGTAGTGAAATAACCTATGAAATCTTTGAGGATTTTTATACTAATGGCTTTTCTCAAGATTCATTTCACTTATATTTTTATCTTTTTGATAAGGATACTTATGAGAGTAAAATAAGAGTTAGGTATCTTGATAAAAATATCTGTGGTATGTCTGAAACTTTTGCTAAAAACATATACAGAGATATTAGAGAGCTTTCAGAAGATTTGGGAGCTTTTATTAAATATCAAGTTTATTTTACACATGATTCTGAAGATAGTAATAAAGGAAAATACTATGTTTATAAATTAGAGCTTGGTAGAAGATTTCATACGCATTATAATGATGAGTATAACAAAATTGACTATATAAATATTGCAAATGATTTTGCTCTATATCAAAGACTTTTACTCAACACTTCTAATTTTATGGTTATGACAAATGAGTTTCATAACAAAGTTAATGTAACATATTTTCCAGAGACTTCAGAGCTTAGAGATGAGCTTAATGAACTGAAGAGACAAAGGAGGATTAATTATAGGCAATGGTTATATAACAATGTAGATTCTACTATAATCAAACCTTTAAATACAGATACTACTGAAAAGATGATTGAGTGGGGATATGATACTTCTAAGATGAATAAGTGTAGAAAGTTTTATCCTAACAATACAGATACTATTCATGGAGTAAATCAAATTGATGTATTGAAAAGATTAGAAAGTAAGGTAAAGCTTAGAATCTGGATAAAAAAAATGTTTTATATATCTGATGATAAGTTAATGACTGGTAAAATCAAAGACGCTAAAGCAATATATGTTCCAATGTACATTGATAAGTTAGTTGACCCTAGATTGTATTTAGACTTTTTACAGGGATATCAAGAAAATGTTTTAGAGTTTGGTATATTAGATTTTAGTATTCATGAGGAGGTTAATTTTGATAAGATTGCTTATGATAATCTAAATCAAAGCTATAAAGTTGATAACTGGAAATGGAAGTTTCCAACAGAAGTTCTGGATTCCTATGATATTTCAGAGTTAACCTTAACAGCTTGGTAATGAAATTAGATATTAGAAAACACGTAATGTACGTTGAAATAGATGATTATGTTTTTTATATTGATTATAGCACAGACGAACCTATAATTGATAAATGGCATAAATATAATAAAGCATAATAATATGAATAAAAAAGACATAGAATACAAAAAGAAGCATATTATTTATTCTTGGGCTTCTGACTTCTTAGATTCTCTTGACTTTGTTGATTATACAATTTATAAGTTAAGCACTTCTAAGGATGATAGGATGACTTTGTTTGACTTGGATTCAGACAGAACTTTAAGTGCTGAAGAGTACGAAGACATATCTAATAAGATATTTGATGAGTTTTGTGAGATAATAAGTAAAGAAGTTAATTCTTAAACATAGTAGGTGGTCAGGCAGTTAGTATGAAAGGACTAACATTAGAAAGACGATATAAAAACGTAATGCCTGATTCGTCCATCTGCTTTTTTTATTACTCTTAAACGCAGTAGGTAGGAGATTTTTCATTTTTCATGATTGGTTTTAATAGTTTGCTTCTACCTGTTGCGTTTTCTTAAACGCAGTAGGGTTAATCATTAAACGCAGTAGGTTCTTAAACGCAGTAGGTTGAAATCCTGCAAAATACCCAAATGTTAAAGTTTTGTTAAAGTACCCAAAATATTTGGAAGTAATAAAATTATTTTGCATGGTCTGTTTTGTGTGAAAAAGTTGCAAGATTAATAAATAGATTTATCAAATCAAAGTAAATAATGTTAAAGTTTTGTTAACATCTTCTAAGGCTATTTAGAGACGTTTTAAGCTACTTTAATTTATTTTTGGTATCCTAGTATTAAAAAGTTGAGAAGTGAGCAAATCGCTGTCAGCCCTTTATACATAAGCCTTCCCACGCTTTAACATTTCTTTAACTTTTCTTTAACACTTTTGTATTGGTTAAATATCTAGTTTAGCAATATCAAATTAAACAATATGAAGATTAAATATATACTAAACAATAAGAAGCTTCAAAAGAAGCTAAATTTACAAGCAACAACAACAGAAAAGAAAATGACTTTTTATTCTGTTAATGCAAAAACAAATTATAAAACTAAATTAAATACGATATGAAAAATTTATATAATACTTTAAAGCCAGAAGTTAAATTGGCATTTGATAAAAACAAAAAGACTCATAAAAATCTATATGACTCAGTAAAGAGGGAATTAACTTACCATAAATGGGCTAGAGATTTAACAATGGGTACCTTCAAAGATTTTGAATTGTGCGTTGGCAAAGAATTAAAGCAGGACTTTTATTTAAATTACTGGAAATAATGGCTAGGCAATACCCAATATATAACATTATTAATTCCTGTGCTTACAAGCAAGGAAATAAAAGTTACGGAATAAGAGAGCATGGAGAGCTTAATTGTTACGTTGGAACTAGCAGACAAAGGAGTTATAAATTCTTTAATACTAAGACAACACATAAAGAGATAAAACCTAATTTACATGAGTACAGATTTTATCTGGATGGCTACTTAATTAAAAGAGCTTTATATGATTATAAACTTGATGAGGTAAAGGTAGAGAGCTTTATTAATTATAAAGTAGATAACCACGAATTAACAATAAAACATTAATTATGAAACATAAAATATTTAAGATGTTAGATAGATTAATTATAATAATAGAAAAGATAACGCCTTTTATTCTGGTGGTGGCGTTTTTATATTTCTTTTTTCACTGGAT
>VMHT01024143.1_pt1 | contig 35865 bp, 35 predicted proteins | sample 4693611 | NCBI WGS metagenome assembly VMHT01 (sample SAMN12280063, study PRJNA550983) | marine metagenome | isolation source: seawater sampled from same location over 5 years 0.02-0.2 micron viral filtrate | place: USA: collected off the coast of southern California halfway between the port... ...
AAGATGTGTGATAGACGGCTGTTTGGGAGCAACACAACTTAACGGCAATACTTACAATGTAAGAGTTATTACTGATACAATATTTGACTTATATACTCAAGTTTATAGTCCTCTGCCATATGTTACAAATTACCCTGTCACAGGTGTTACAGAGTACATTAGTGGCGGTTATGTTTGGAGACAAGGCACATTCTTCTTAGAAACAACAGTGGCAACTGCGACTACTACATCAACTAATGAAATTACTGCAATTGATGTGTCTGATCTAGTACCAAATACACCTGTAATATTCACACAGCAAAGCAAACAATCAGGTGATGCACTCGTTGGTGGTATTATACAGGGAACTACATATTATGTCAAGTCCACTGATATTAACACGCAGACATTTACAATTAGTGCAACTACAACAAACGGTGTAGCAGATGCAGAATTTGCATTATCATCTGATACTGGTGCAATGAACGTAACACAATGGGAACAAACTAATGTTGAAAGACTTTGGGTTACTGTTAACGGCTTACGTGTACCAAGTGATCGATTAAGACTTGGCGCAGATAATGAAGTTAGTATCTTAACAGCAATTATACCTGGTGATGTTATAATTATGACTAACATGATTCCAGATGCAACGCCAGATGAAGAAATATATTTAAACATAGTAGATACTAACGAGAAAGCAAGTATATACAGAGCAAATGTACAGTCCAGAACATGGTTGAACGATGGGCTATATCCTTTATCAACAACAATTCCTGTAGGGAACATAGATAGAGTGACAAATCAGATTGCTCAAAGTAATATTGCTCCAACTCCAGTAAGTGATGTCTATTCGATAGGCTTGACTGCTGACAAAGATACTGTAACTGGTGTAAAAGTATTGAATGTTACAACTGGTTTGTATATCGATACTGCAAATCTCAATATAGTTATTGAGAACTTATCGCCTATATTAAAAATCACAGACGGTGCGTACATTACAGCAGGTGACTCATTAACGATTACATCATTTGAAGGGAACTTGTTATATATTAATGGTGAACAAATTAAATTCACAACAATTGATTTTGCTACAAACGCTGTTGGTGGATTACAAAGAGGGACTAACGGCACATCGATTCAATCTTCTATTCCTAAATACACAGAAGTGTACGGTTTGTTGTCAACGAATAGATTAGCAGATACTTATTATAATCAAACTTGGAACTCATATGTCTTTAATCCGACCTTAGGAGACCCTTTACAGATCAGTAATACAGTTCCTGCACAGTTTCTATCAACTGACGTGACTTAAAGAATTGGGCCCTATTTTAAATGATAAATAAAGAGATGAACACTAATAAATCAAAGAATGAGAAGGTCTTATCCTCGATAGTTGATGAGAAGACAGAAAAACCAGCAAAACCAAACGAAAGTAGTGGTGTATATTTTTCTTCAAGTATCAAAATTACTGACCCGAACACTAATGAAGTACTAGTACAAGTAAGAGGTGATAGTTAAAATGTCAGGTGATCAACAAATTTTAAAAATGGAAGGCTTTCTGACAATCAGAGACTACAAAACTGGTGAAGTCCTCCAAGAAGCAAAAAATGCTATCAACTATGAAAACATGTCAGAAGCAATTGCTGATACTCTTTCTAGTAGAGGTTATGGTGAGATATATCAAATGGCGTTTGGTAACGGCGGTGCATCTGTTGATGAAACAGGTGTTATTACATATCTACCACCTAACACTACAGGTCAAAATGCGGCTTTGTACAATCAAACATACGCAAAAATCGTTGATGACACAAGTGTTTTCAACTTAGACCCAACAAGAAACAAAATGACTGTATTTCACACTACTGGTAGAGTGTATACAGATATATTAGTGCAATGTCTATTAGATTACGGTGAGCCTTCTGGTCAAGCGGCATTTGATAACAGCACACAAACAGACTCTAACTACATTTTTGATGAGTTAGGGTTATTAGCAAACTATGGAACAGACAGCAACGGGAACGTAATTACACGACTTTTAACTCATGTAATTTTTCACCCTGTGCAAAAATCTTTAAACAGACAAATACAGATAGATTATACGGTTAGAATACAGTCTCTAACTAATTTAGTTACCATTTAAGATAAATAATAATAACGGAGTTAATTAGAAACATGGCATATACAATCTTAAAAAGTGATGGAACAGTCTTAACGACCATTGCCGACGGTACTATCAATACAAATGCAACATCTCTCGGTTTACCAGGTAGAAACTATGCTGGTTACGGGGAAACAATTGATACTAACTTCGCACATCTTATTGAAAACTTTGCATCAGGATCTCCTCCTGCTAATGCATTAAAAGGACAAATTTGGTATGACACAAGTAGTAGTCTACTTCGTGTTTGCCCATCAGATGGTGAGACAGACCCTACTTTATGGGGTACACTAACATCTACAGCATCAGGCGGTGCAACAACTTTCAACACAGTTGAAGTTACAGGAACTATGACTGCTGGTAACATTGTTGCCACAACTAATAGTAATGCACAAGCAATGAATACAGTAACATTGAACGTTACTGATACTGCTAACATCGTAACAGGTAATATTACTAACGGTGAAATCGGAACATTAACAACAACAGCAATCACTTCAGGCTCACAATCTACTAACGGAACAATCACTGGTGTTTGGACTGCTAATGGTGCAGGTACTGCTAACGCAGTTGCTGGAACAAGTATGTGGGTTACAGGTGGTAACTTAGTAATTACTGGCAGTGGCTCGATTGGTGTTAAAACAGACAATTTTTATTATGCAAATGGCGATCCTATTCCATTAGGTTCTGCCGCATATAGCAACGCAAACGTTGCTTCATACCTACCAACATACACAGGTAATGTCGGTACAGGTGCAACAGTTTTTAACGGTACTACTTTAAGTGCTGGAGCAAACACAACTGCAGGATCAATTACAGGTAACTGGACATTGACTACAGGATCACGTCTTACAGCAACTTATGCTGACTTGGCGGAACGATTCTCAGCAGATGATGTATATACACCAGGAACAGTTGTTGAACTAGGCGGAGATGCTGAAGTTACTGCTGTTAGATACGAGTTAAGTGAAGACGTATTTGGTGTTGTTTCAGACAACATGGCTTTCTTAATGAATGATGCGGCAGGAGATAACAAATCTCATCCGGCTGTAGCAATGACAGGTAGAGTTAAAGTCAACACTATTGGTAAAGTAACGAAGGGAGAGAGATTAGTTTCGGCTGGTAAAGGTATCGCAAGAGCCGCAACAGTTGGGGAAGCAACAGCATTCAACGTTATTGGTAGAGCATTAACAGATAAATACACTAGTGAACTAGGCACAGTAGAAGCCATAGTCACAATCAAATAAATTTTACGGGAATTTAAACATGAGTTACGCACAAAATGGACTGATCGAAGCATCTGACTTCAACACCTTAGTAGGTAGCAACCCAGAGACTGGGGCAAACAAATTAAACACTGTTTGGGCTACTGGAGGAACAACTGCAGGGTATGGACAAACTGCTGTATCACAAGTTGCAGACGGAGATACAGTTATTGCAACTGGTCAATGGAACGCATTAGTTGCTAATACAGCATCTGCGGCGGCTCATAGTGGTTCATCAATCACTTCAGTTACAGCACCAACATCAGGTGGAACAGTAACATACTTGTCTGCTATCCCAACTAACTTAACAACGATCTATACTAATAGACGTAATGCGGCATCAGTAGGATCAACTACATCATCAACTGCAACACGTGGTACTTCATGGCAGAATGCATTAACATTCACTCATACTGTTACGTTTGCAAATGGCGATGCGGCTAGATATTTCTTTAACTCTGGCGGACAAATTAAAATGACTTGTTCTCACCCAACAGGTACAGGCATCAATTTACTATTCTCTGATCTAGCATCAAATACTGGTACAGTTGTTCAATCTGCCCCTAACTCAGGCACAGTTTCAATTGCAAGTACATCATATTCAGGTATCACTAAAGTCGGTGGCGGTGGTAATACACCTACTGTTGATGCTGATAAAGGATATTTCGGACTTACAACATCAAACGCAACTGCATTCACGCAGACTGCATCATCAGGTCCTTCAGGTTACTTATCATCATTCATTAGATATATTGTTAAGTCTAATGGTGCTCAAGGATCAAATGGTGACACTGGTGATGTTATCACTATTTTCACAATTTTTGACGAAATCCCAGATGACTTAGTAGCATCTTCAGGTACTGCTGTAACATTAACATTACAAGCACCTGAAACAACTAACTTATCAGCATCTTGGGGAACACCTACTCTAGCAAGTTCAGTTACTGGTTCGTAACTAGTGGCTCACTCTGACACTACCGAGTATAACGGCAAGCACTATCCCTCATGGCACGGTTCTCCTTTTGACAGGGGAAGTGCTGATTCTTGGTACAGCCGAGGCAAAAACCCTCACTATTATCCAAATGGCGCTGGCAAAAATCCCAGAATAGAACCACCTGAAATGAAAGACTCAGAAGTTGAAGCATACCTTATGGGATATGCTAACAACGAACAATCTGGCGGCAAAAAAGAGTGGTAATGCCACTCATATCTTCCCAATAATTTATTTTCTACCCCATCTAAACTCATCTAAATAGTGGTGGGAGTATAGATAATCTATGGATACAAAAAAATTAATTTCTGATGCTAAAGCACGGTTTGCACATAACTCTGCAAAAGTATATCTAAAAGAAAAATACGAAAGTAAACTTATTATTGCTGAACAAGGTGGATTGTGGAAAGCAGATGCTGATACAATAACTATCCTTACTGCATTATCAAATCAATTTGAAACTAAGACAGTTCTTATCGATACATTTGATAACCCAGTTGAAATAGATGCTACTGCTCTATTAGAAACATTAACAACAACATACAAGAACGTTATGACTGAGTGGTACGCAGAATGGCAAGAACTAGAAAACAAGAGATAAGCCGAGGCGTAGTTTTATTTGCATTCAACTCAAGCAAATATAATTATGTTGAGATGGCTGAATATTGTGCAAGAAGGGCAAGTTCTTTCTTAGGTCTACCTACGACTCTAATTACCGATGCTAAGTCGGCTCCCAAAGATACTGGTGTATTTGATAACATTATTGAAGTTGTGCCAGATAAAAACAACATAAGAGAAAATCAAGTATGGATCAACAAAGGTCGATATCAAGCATATGAACTTAGTCCCTATGAGGAAACGCTTTTAATCGATGTTGACTATGTTATAAATTCTGATAAACTATTAAAGACGTTTGATTTTTCAGATTCATTCTGTTGTCATAACAGAACAGAATTCTTAATGCATCCAAATGTTTCACAAGAGTATCTTAGTTCATATAGTTATAGTTCTTTGTGGGCTACAGTTATCATGTTTAAGAAATCTGAACGTGCAAAACAAATCTTTGAAGCACTCGAAATGGTACAACATAATTACGATCACTATGCAAACATACACAGTTTTATTTCAGGTGTTTATCGTAATGATTATGCTCTTACATTAGCACTCAACATTGTTAATGGACATTCAACAGAACCAAGTGATTATATACCTTGGGAGTTAGTGCATGTAGGTAAGAATACATCTGTGTATGCAAATGAAGTTGATATTCAAATACCAGCAGACGGAGATCATTGGGACTTCAATACAGAGTTTACTGTAATGTTCGATAATTGGAAGAACAGTAAAATGCGAAAAGAGTATATAACAATTAAAGACATGGACTTTCATATAATGAACAAAGACTTGTTTGCGGGGATAATGAATGGATAAGGGATTTGTTATTATAGCACAAAACACTGACCTTGTCAACTATGTCCAATGTGCAGAACAATTAGCAGAATCTATTATGAGAGTAATGCCTGATGCAAAGGTATCTTTAATCTCTGATAACGAAACAAACTGCAAAGCATTCGATCAAGTCATCAAATTGCCATATGGAGATCAAGCACCAGATTCAGATTGGAAACTTATAAACGATTGGCAAGTATATGAAGCAAGTCCTTATGAGTACACAATTAAACTTGAAGCAGACATGTATATGCCAACATCAATCGATTATTGGTGGGAAGTACTCAAAGAAAGAGACGTGGTTGTCTCTACCACTATTAGAGACTATAAGCAAAATATATCGCATACAAGAGCATACCGTCGCTTTATAGACGATAATAAACTACCTGATACATATAACGCAATAACTTACTTTAAGAAGTCAGAAACAGCAAAAAAATTCTTTGAGACAGTCAAACATGTCTTTGAAAATTGGAGTGATATCAGAGACACATTACAATGTAATGCAGATGAACCAGCAACAACTGATTGGGTCTATGCATATGTAGCACATTTAATGGGAGAAGAACACACAACATTACCAGTCTTTACTGATATGTCTATGATACATATGAAACAGTTTATAAATACTATGCCCACTGAAAATTGGATGGATACTTTAGTTTATGAAATACAGCCCGAAACATTGAGAGTACTTACAAAGCCACAAATGTATCCTTTTCATTATCATATTAAATCATTTTCTGCTATAATAGAGGAGTCGTTCAATGAGTAATGAAGAAGACTATATCCTCGTTTGGGACGCACCAAAAATTGAAGCACCCGAGTTTCGACTGTATTATAAAAAAGATGGGTCTGTAGATTTTTATACGTGTGATAAACCAGAAGGTGATTACATAGTTGTTGATGCTACAGTATTTGCTGAAGCAAGACCAGATATTACAGTTGTTGATGGGCGTATAAAAAGAGTAAGACCTCATGCAATCATTCAGAAATTACGACCTAGCACTAGTGGACAGTTAACTTCAGCAAGTGATATAAGTATTATTATTAACCCTGACGAAATTGATGATCAAGTCAGCACACAGTATTGGAAGATGTACAATTATGAAATCGAATAAAACAGAAGAAAACAGACCAAGTATAAGAGAAACATGGAGACCAAGTGACGGTATCGATTGGGACGCCATACAACGTATGAGATTTATGAATGCTGATGCAGAGATAGATCCTGAAGATCGTTATAGTGAGAATAAAGATGACTAATCTTATTGTAGCAAACTTGATATTTTGGCCAATATGGATGTTGATATCTATTCTTCCTGGATATCTGATGCAAAGGTCAATCGATAACCAATACCCAATGGATACATATGAGTAATATTGTTGATATCGCAGACTTAGATGTTATCTATCTAAGTTATGATGAACCACAGAAAGAAGAGTTTTGGTTAAAAATTAAAAATATGGTGCCATGGGCTCAACGAGTAGATGGTGTACTAGGCTCTGATCAAGCACATAAAGCGGCAGGCGAACTTAGTGAAACTGAAAGATTCGTTCTTATCGATGGTGATACATTGCCTGAAGAAGATTTCTTTAATATTCAATTAGACTTTACAGACAAAGATCCAAGATATAAACAAGCACAGTTTAGATGGAAGTCTATTAATAATATCAATGCTTTACGATATGGCAACGGTGGCATGTCATCATGGACTAAAACATATGTAGAGAACATGACTACACATGAACACACTGATGGCTCTGAAGCAACACAAGTTGACTTTATGATGAACTCAGAAGATTCATTATACTGGGCTATGTATGATTGCTACTCAACTACTTACCCTAACATGTCAGCATTTCAAGCATGGAGAGCAGGCTTTAGAGAAGGCGTGAAGATGGTCTTAGACAGAGGTGCATTAGTAACTATAGATCAATTTAAAATGCGAGTTGCAGATAAAAATCTGAACAACTTAACCATATGGCAGAACGTAGGCTTAGATGCAGAAAACGGTGACTGGGCAATCTACGGAGCAAGATTAGGAACATACATGACAATGTTAACAGACTTTGAACACACAGATATTCAATGGTTTGATAACTATCCTGCTATGTGGGAACAGTACATGAACAATGATCCAATTGCATCAGCAAAAGAAATAGGGGAAGAATTAAAAGCAAAATTAGGTTTACCAATGAACATGCTTGACGAAGAACAATCCAAGTTCTTTAAAAGACATTACAATGCTGATAAAAGAAACTTAGGTCCCCTAGTGACAGAGATGGAGATTATCAGAGAAATAGAAGGCTGGTAATGTCCAAAGAAACAGATAGAATAAAAACAATACAAATACGAGTCGAAGAAGAAGCAACTCCTTCGTTCTGTCTAGCCAAGTGGCAACATGTTACTATGTACTTACAAACAGGCGAGACACATAGTTGCTATCATCCTCAACCACACAAGATTCCATTGCATGAATTAGCCGAGAACCCAAGTGCATTACATAACACATGGGAAAAGAAAATGGAACGTAAGCAAATGTTAGCAGGCGAACGTCCGTCAGGGTGTCAGTACTGTTGGAACGTTGAAGACATGGGCGATGACTATATTTCTGACAGACATATTCGTAATGGTTCTATCTTTACAGAAGAACGATTCGATCAAGCACTTAACGGCCCTTGGGATCAAAACATTAATCCAGAATACTTAGAGATTAACTTTGGTAACGAGTGTAACTTTAAGTGTGGTTATTGTCACCCTAAATATTCATCAAGTTATCATGCTGAGATTAAAAACTTTGGTCCTATTGAGACTGTAAAGAATCACAGAAACGATATTGATTGGATGAAACTCTTTGAACGTGAAGAAGAAAATCCATATGTTGATGCGTTCTGGGAATGGTGGCCTGAGATGAATAAAGACTTAAACATCTTACGTGTAACTGGTGGCGAACCTACTATGCACACATCAACATGGAAACTATTTAAAAAGATCGATGAAGATCCGATGCCTTGGTTAGAACTAAATGTAAACAGTAACTTAGGCACAAAGAATGCTTTAGTAAAACGACTAAGTAGTTCTGTAAAGAAACTGTGTGATGAAAACAAGTTAGAAAGTTTTAAAATGTTTACTAGTTTAGATTGCTGGGGAGAACGAGCAGAGTATATCAGAACTGGATTAGATTTAGAACTCTTTCAAAAGAACTTACATACATATCTAACAGAGACAGATTCTCCTGTTACTTTTATGTGTACATTTAATCTACTAGCAGTAACAGACTTTAAGAGTTTATTAGAAAAGTTTTTAGAGTGGCGTGCTATCTATGGATGGTACGATTGGAAAACAGAAGACAAACATAGAGTACGTTTTGATACTCCATACTTAAGAGAACCAATTATGTATGACATGAATATTCTACCTAAAGAAGAATTTATGCCTTACATGCACGACTCGTTAAAGTTTATGGAAGATAACGTAGATGATGAACGTAGTGATAGATTCACTACAATTGAATATGAGAAATTTAAACGTGTTGTTGACTATATGGAAAACGCACATTATAGTGAAGAGAAATTAATCGAGGGTAGAAGAGATTTTTACAACTTCTTTAACGAGATGGATGATCGTAGAGAAACCGATATACTAAGTGTATATCCTGAATTACTAGATTTTTATAAATTATGCCAACAAACAAGTCTAACAAATCCGTTGTAACAGCAGAAGGACACAAAATCTTTTTAAAAGATTTGCTGTTAATTAAATCAGAAACATTCTGCATGATGCCTTGGGTGCATTTCCATACTACTCCTACAGGTCAAGGTGCTCCATGTTGCATCTCAAATTCTTGTGCAGACAATGAAGGTGTTGGCAACTCCAGAGATCATTCTTTATCTGACTTAGTTAACTCACCCAAAATGAGAAAACTTAGATTAGATATGATTAAAGGAAATAAAAATCCTGAGTGTGCAGGCTGTCATAAACATGATGCTACAGGAGTTCCAAGTTTCAGAACTCAGAGTAATAAGCAATGGGGAGAATACTTTGATGATATTCTAGCCACTACTGACATGAACACTGGTAGAATTATAAACTTTCGTATGCGTTATTTTGATATTCGTTTCTCTAATATTTGTAATTTCAAATGTCGTACATGTGGTAGTGCATTTAGTTCTCAGTGGGAACAAGAAGACCTTAAATCACAATCAGAATCAGGCGTACCACATTATGCAATGGAGATAGAAAAAGGCAATAGTAAAGAATTTTTGCGTAATGTAATACAACAAGTTCCAAACTTTGAAGTTGCTTACTTTGCTGGTGGAGAACCATTGATTACAGATGAGCATTATATTTTACTTGATGAAATGATTAAAACACAAAATACAGATATTCAATTGCGTTACAATAGTAATATTTCAAACTTTAAGTATAAAAAACGTGATATTTTTAAGTTGTGGAAACACTTTAGTCAACCTATTCAAGTTTATGCATCAATTGACCATATAGGGGATAGAGCAGAATACATCAGAAGTGGTACTAATTGGAAAACTATCGAAAGAAACATGAAGAAGTTGATTAAGACTCCTAACATTGATTTTACAGTAAATACTGTATATAGTATATTTAATGCACTAACCATTTCACACTTTTACAAATACATGATAGACAATCATTATTATAAGCCCGGCAGATCAGTATGGTCGTTGTACTGTATGGATGCTCCAAAACATGTTTCCCCTCATGCATTGCCTATAGAGTTTAAAGAACAAGCAATGCAACAATTAGAAATTACTGAACAGTACATGAAAGATTTAAACTTTAATGATAATCAAATTCAACCTATAACAGATGTTAAAAAATGGTTATTCCAAGAAAATACTTGGGAAGAACAGAAAGACGAATTTAAAAAAGAAATAAAAAGATTAGACAGAATAAGAAATGAAGATTTTGCAAAGACGTTTCCAGAAATTCAACACTTGTACAAAATTGATGAGAAAATGAAACCATGAGTGAACGTATACCAGCAGTAGATAAGACCTACTTGTTAGAAGAAAGTAAAACTTTCTGTATGTTTCCTTGGTTACATTTAAACGTAACACCTAAAGGAGATATCTATCCTTGTTGTTCTAATGATTACACTGATCCTTTTGGAAACACTAAAGAGACTTCGTTAAAAGAAGCATTTAATAGTGACAAGATGAAGCAGTTAAGATTAGACATGCTCAACGAGAAAAGAAATAAGGTATGTGACTTCTGTTACAAACATGAAGAAGCAGGACCTCACAGTTTTAGAAATTATTCTAAAGAACATTTTGGTCAGCACTTTGATAAGTTAGTTCCTCATACAGGGGCAGACGGGCATGTACATGATTTTAATATGCATTACTTTGACATTCGTTTTTCTAATATCTGTAACTTCAAGTGTCGTACATGCGGTAGTGAGTTTAGTTCTCAGTGGGGAGCAGAAATGCGAGAGAACCATGATCCTAAACACCCTATATTAATACATGCTGATGATCAATCAGGTACAGTACTAGAAGAAGTCATAGAACATATCGATGAGATAGAACTGTGTTATTTTGCTGGTGGCGAACCAATGCTTACTGAAGAACATTTTTTGATGTTAGAAGAATTCATTAGACGTGGCAAAAGACCTGTGCTAAGATACAATACTAATGCAAGTCAACTTAAATACAAGAAGTATGACATTTTAGAATTATGGAAACACTTTGATAAAGTAGAAGTAAGTTGTTCAGTTGATCACTTCGGTGAAAGAGCAGAATGGTTACGTAAAGGGACTAATTGGGGAACAGTAGAAAACAATTTACTTATGTTCAGAGATTTAGAACAAGTAGAATTTTCAATGAATACAGTTTTCTCCATGTTTAACTATCCAATGATCGGAGAGTTCTATCAGTATCTAAAAGACAAAGGCATTGTAAGAGCAGAAGACTGGTATAACAGTTTGTACTTAGCAGTACACCCAAGTTATTACAGTGCAAAAAGTTTGCCAAAAGAATTGAAGATACAAGCCGCAGAAAACGCATTAAAGTTTGCTGACATATTTGAAGGTGATAAGACAAGTTTATCACGTTTGATCAGAGATGCAGTTAACTTTGCTAATGAAGATCATACTTGGGCAGATAATAAAAGTATAATGTTGCAACACACTGCATCAATAGATAATATAAGAGATGAAGATTTCTGGAGTGTGTTTCCAGAACTTAATCGTATAAGAGATTTACATGAATAACATAGATAAAAACTTCCATATAAACTTTAGTCCATTCTACGCAATAGTCGCAGTAATGTTTTTAATGTTTGTTGCAAATGAAGTTAAGGCTGAGACATCAGCAAAGATTGGTGGTACGTTTGTCAACTTAGACGAATCAATTGTTTTTACTGGATCAATTGACAATAAATGGGAAACTGAGTTATGGCAAGGAACATTTGAAGCAGACTATGCCTATAAAGCAGAAGACGGCGATCAGACAATTAACAAGTTCAATACTAATGGTAAACTTATTAAAAGTTTAAATGACAAACACTATGTAATTGGTGTGTCTAGTTATGACTATGACGAGTTCAGAACAAACAACGATAGAATAGTAATGGGTGCTGGTCATGGCTATAAAATACTAAGAACAGAAAAACAAAAAGCATCAATTGAAAATTCAATTGCTTATCTTATATCTAATGGTAACAACGAACCAATTTTACGTTCATCATTGTGGTACACATATAAGTTAACTACAGGTCTTGCATTTACAAACAAGATGCTTTGGGAATCAGGCGATGATGATTACTTAAGAAACGAAACATCATTTGATTATAGTTTAACAGAAAACGTTACAGTAGGAATGAAAAACGTTTATACAAAAGACCCTATTGAATATAGCATATTTAATATTACTTTGGGAGTGAAGTTTTAATATGGAAAAAATTGTCGTAAAGAATCTCGTTGAGAATGGTAAGCACTTTTGTGTTCTACCTTGGGTACATTTTCATGCATGGCCAGACAAACGTGTAATGCCTTGTTGTGTTGCAGACAGTGATCTGCCTACTTCTGAAATTAGAAATGATGAATCTATTATACAGATGATGAATACTGACAAGTATAATGATTTGCGTAAGAAGATGATGAGAGATGAAGCAGTGCCAGAATGTAAACGTTGTTATGATTTAGAAACAATGGGTGAATGGACAATGCGCCAATCACATAACAGACGTAAAGGATTAGACTATGTAGATTACATAGCAGATGTTACTAATGATGATGGATCATTGAAAGAGTTTCAAATGAAGTATATGGATATTCGTTTCAGTAACATATGTAACATGAAATGTCGTTCATGTGGACCTTCATGTTCATCGTTGTGGTCACAAGAGTTTTTAGAACAACGTGGTAAAGAAGTGTTTGAAGAATACTTCCCTAAAAGTAATGGTAAAATTGTTATCAATAACAATGATGATATGACATTGATGGCAAAGTTAAAACCTTACTTAGATGACGTTACAGAAGTTTACTTTGCTGGTGGCGAAATCATTATTACACAAGAACATTATGAATGCTTAGATTACTGGATCGAAAACGATCTAACAGATCAAGTAGAATTAACCTATACTACAAACTTTTCAACATTAAAATATAAAAAGAATATTAATTTGATTGAGTATTGGAAAAAGTTTCCCCAGTTAAAAATCTGGGCTAGTTTAGATGCACATGGCGATGTCGCAGAGTGTATCAGAAGCGGCACAGACTGGGAAAAAGTTGTCAGGAATATCAGAGAGGTCAAGGAGCAAGTACCACATGCTTCGTTTCAAATAACTCCCACGATATCCATTTGGAATATCTTTGATTTTCCTGACTTTTGGGATTACATGGTTGACAACGATTTTATCGATGTTGACTTTTCTGCACCGAGATTTAATCTTGCTACGAACCCGTGGTATGCTAACGTAATGATATTACCACATAGTGTTAAACGTAGACTTGCAGAATTGTATCGTGTATACCAAGAGAGACATAAAGACAATGTAGATATCTACAACGGCTTTAAAATGATCATCTATAACTTAACAGTAGGTGAAGAAAACAAAGGTGGTATACTAGAGTTTAAACAGTTCAATGATGAACTAGATGAATACAGAGATGAAAAGTTTGAAGATATAGTACCTGAAATTAAGGAAGTATACGAATGGGCCCAGAGTTAAAAGAAGTATTTGCACCTGAGCCATACTTAGCAATAACATGGCAGGTCAATAACTTTTGTAATTTTAGTTGTAGTTATTGTAACCCAGGTAACTGGGCGGGCGATAATCCTAACAACGGCAACTTAGACGTTTACATTAATAACTTAGATGAGATAGTTAAACGTTACAAAGATGCAGGTTACAAAAACTTTAAATTCTTTTTCTCTGGCGGTGAGCCAACAGCATGGCGTAACTTCATTCCGATTTGCGAATGGATTTATGAGAACATGCCTTATGCTACTTTAGCAGTTAATACTAATTTGTCAAGACCTTTAAAATGGTGGCAGAAACATGCGTATCTATTCGATGACATTGTTGCTAGTTTTCATGTTGAACAATGTAACAAAGAACGTTACGAAGAAAACTCTATATGGTTATGTGAAAACGTAAACTACTTAAGCACAAAGATATTATTACATGAAGAAAGATTTTGGGAGTGCGTAGAGTTTGCAGAACATTTAAAGACTGTCATGCCTAATTACTTTGTAGAGTGGACACCATTGTATGACGAACTATCACATGTAACAGGTCCTTGGAAGTATTCAGATCCAGAGCATGTGAAGTTTATCGAAGAACACAATATAGAATCACATCAGAGTGTTCCTAAACCAAACAAAAGAACAGAGATGACTGTATCATACAATCGTTATGATGATAAGACAGAACAAGTATGTAATGCAAACGATATCATTGTAAAGAGTCAAAACTTTTTCAGTGGCTGGAAATGCAACGTAGGCGATTGCATTTTTATTAATCCTATAGGCACAATGAGTTTAGCAAGTTGCGGCATGGGAGGAGATGTAGGACATATATTAGAAGATATTCAACATGTAGGACCTAAACAGATTACATGTCATAAAGAAATGTGTATGTGTGGTACAGATATTATTATTCCAAAATTCTGGACAGGAGAAAAGGTAAAAAGTGAACGAAAAATTCCGATCAGTCATATCGCATAGTTCAGACGATAAGATTAAAATAATCTATAGTTGGTTTGGGCCTAAAGGTCCATTATGGAATACAGAGTTACCTAACATCTTAACATTTGCTTCAACAGCAGAAGGTGTAAATCCAAACATGGAATCACGTAACTTTTGGACAGATGATATATGGGAAAAACAATTTTCAAAAGCAACAGACAAATATGAATTAATGACTGTCAGTGGGCTTAAAGCAAACACTGATGGTGATGGCAATCTAACACCTTTTATCTATCCTTACTCTATGACATGGAGACAGGCATTTGCAACTTACTTTCAAACAGATAATGGACTATTTGAATTTAGTCATATGCCTAACGAATTGAAACATTTGATGCGACATTTTAATGGGTATATTCTCATTGATCACAGTGTAGAAGCATTCATGTCTGATGGAGAACTCAATGCAATGCATTCATACTTTAAACAAGTTAATGGTATACCAATGTGCAAAGTTATATACTTAACTGGTGCGATTAATGCAACAAGTATATACGATAGATTCTGTAAGAAATATAATATTCCCAATGACTCAAAAAATAGAATGCACGTAATTCCATATGCATCATCACGTGAAATATTTCATAATTTTTTAGTTAATGGATATTATAATAAACATGAGGGTAGTTCTTCTATACCTGTTAAAGTACCATTATATGACTATGATGTAAATAGACAACCAGAAAAATTATTTCTGTCTTGGAATAGACGTTTTAGACAACACAGAACAAGTTTAGCATTGCTATTAGAAAAACATAATCTTGTAGAAAAAACACTAATGAGTTTTGCTAAAGTAGACGGCGAAGGCAGTGCTTTTAACTTTGCTGATGCACTAGAAGATACAACAGGTCCTGATGGGATAATGCGTGTGTATCATTGTCATAATATGCATATTGAACAAGAAGTTGCAGAACGATTTGGTGCTCGTCTTCCATTAGTTATTGATGGGGAAACAAATGTTAATGTTATGTGTGAAGATTTTGGACATACAAGAGAATACTATGAAAAAACATTAGTTTCATTAATTACAGAAACAAACTTTGACGTAGCCGAATGTACATTAACTGAAAAATCATTTAAGCCTTTGTACAATAAGCATCCATTTATTATCGTAGGCGTACCAGGAGCCCTTAAAGGATTGCAAGAATTAGGCTTTAGAACTTTTAGTGATTTTTGGAGTGAAGAATACGATACACTGGTTAAACCCGAAGAACGTTTTGAAGCAATAGAAAGAATAATATTAGAAATTGCATCATGGGCGCCTCATCAGATATTAGATTTTAAAAATAGAGTTAAGCCAATACTAGAACATAACTACGAAATGTTCAGAGAGCCAGGATCAATCGCAGTAGTAAATAACATATATAAACACGTAACAGATAATTTTAATCAACAAGGAGATTATTCTTAGCATGAACAAAACAATATTAGTATGTGGGGCAGGTGGATTTATCGGCACACATTTAGTCAACGACTTAAAAGCAAAAGGTCATACAGTAATAGGTGTTGATATCAAACATCCATTATATGAAGATACAAGATGTAATCAATTTTACAAACAAGACTTGCGTGAAGCAAACATGGTAGACTTTATTTTCTCACAACATGAGTTTGACGAAGTATATCAATTAGCCGCAGACATGGGCGGAGCAGGTTATATCTTTGTAGGGGAGAATGATGCAGACATTATGCATAACTCTGCTACAATTAATTTAAATGTGTTAGAATCATGTCGTAAAAATAATGTAAAGAAAGTATTTTATAGTTCAAGTGCATGTATGTATCCTGAACACAATCAATTAGATCCAGACAATCCGGACTTAGCGGAAGATACTGCTTATCCCGCTAATCCGGATTCAGATTATGGCTGGGAAAAATTATTCTCGGAAAGGCTTTACTTAGCCTACGGAAGATGTTATAATATGAATGTGAAGATTGCAAGATTTCACAACATCTTTGGTCCTCAAGGTTCTTGGAACAATGGGAAAGAAAAAGCACCAGCGGCACTGATGCGTAAAGTTGCTATGGCTGAACATGACGGCGTAATCGAAGTATGGGGACCGGGTAATCAAACTCGTTCATTCTTATTCATTGATGAATGTGTAGAAGGTGTACAACGTATCATGGAAAGCGATCTCACAGAGCCTGTGAACTTAGGTAGCACACGTAAAATATCTATTAATGAATTAGTACTCCTCATAGCAGAAAGATCAAATAAACGAGTTACAATCAATAACATTGACGGACCACGTGGCGTTATGGGAAGAACATCTGATAACAAAATGATTAAAGAAAAGATTGATTGGGCACCAGACGAAGATTTAGAAACAGGCATTGATAAAACATACGGTTGGATTCTAGGACAAATAGAATCTGGAATTGAAGATGTCTAAGGAATAAATAGTATCAGAACTTTATATGGAGAAATAATATGAGTTGGTGGAAAAAAATTAGCAAGTTTTTTGGTATGATTACAGTCAGAAACAGAGATGCTAGAGGACGCTATGTAGCAGATGATCCTAGTACTCCTGACAAAGATGAAGCCTATACTAAAGTCTATAAGACTGCTAAGGGTGCTTTCAAAAAGAAGAAAACTACTCGCAAGAAAAAAGCAACCAAAGAATGACTCACAAGTACATTGTAGGTCTAGGATGTTCCTGGACTCAAGGTGAGGGCGGCTATCCACAAGAGGTTGTAGATGCTCACAATGGTAGAACACAGATCAGAGTTGGACAACCAGGACAACCAGATTCAGACTATTACTTACGTGTACATGAGTTAGAAAACAGTTGGGTTAATCAACTGACAAAACATCACTTCCCTGAGTACAAATCACTGAACTTAGGAGTTAAGGGTATTGGTAACAAAGCCGCAGTAGATCAACTACATTTTGTAGATCAACACGATTTAGAAGATGCAGAAGGCATTATAGTTTTTATGCTATCTGGCTTTGAAAGATTTGATGTATTTCAGGAACGACCAAAAGATAATTCTGGATTTGAAAACCCAGACAGTTATAACAACGGTGAGTACAGACATGAGAAATGGCGTACTGCTTGGCCGATAGAACAGAAAGATGGTGATGGTGCGTTTTGGACATGTTATGCACGTGAATTATGGAGTGAACAATTTGTTGCTTCACATGCTATGGTTACATTGCTTAACTTGCAAACATTTGCAAAAGCAAACAATTTTAAAATTGTTTTAGCAAATGCATTTAATCAGAGACCAGAAGGTATATATGAATGGTTAAAAGAATATACTGGAAAGTTAGTAGATAAATTTGATTGGTCTTGTTACATACACAATGAAACTGACTATGAAGCATTTATGCAGAAGTTAGTAGAGTTAGACGGCAAGTTATCAAAAGAAGATTGGGGTGCATATCATAGTGTATACAACCCAAGAAACTTAGATACTCATTCTGAATATCTTACTAATGATGAAGGATCTCACCCTACAATTAAAGGTTATAGAGTTATTGCTGATGAGATAGCAAAATTCATTATTAAAAGAGAATACATTGAAAAAAGTCAGTTTCGTCAACCCTAACTTTCAGCAGGGACCTAAAGAGTATAACGCATACTACTTGCCTTATTCCCCTGGGATAGTTTGGAGTTACGTCAATCAGTTTGATTCTATTAATCAACACTACAAACTGGGTGAATTCATATGGCGTAGAGACCCTATAGAAGAAGCAGTAGCAACATTAGCAGATAGTGATGTCGTAGGCTTTTCTACATACATTTGGAATCGTCAATACAATCACGTACTTGGCAGAGAACTCAAACTATCAAACCCTGACATCTTTATCTTTGCAGGCGGACCTGAGCCTCCAGTGACTGATCCAGACTTCTTTGAGAAGTTTCCTTATATAGATGTTATCGTAGTACAAGAAGGTGAACGTTCAGCAAAAGCAATCTTAGATGAACTAAAGAACGAGAAACCAGACTTCACTCATATACCTGGTCTCCTTATTAACGTAGACGGCAAAACTGTTAAAACAGGAGAGCCAGAACGTATACAAGAATTAGATGAGATACCAAGTCCATACTTAACAGATGTATTCAAAGACTTGATGGAAAAACATCCAGAAGTTAGATGGAATGTTACACTTGAAACAAACAGAGGTTGTCCCTATGCATGTACATTCTGTGATTGGGGTAGTTTAACATACAACAAAGTTAAAAAGTTCTGTCTCAATAGAGTCTACGATGAACTAGAGTGGGTAGGCAAGAACGGCTGTGACTTTATTTCATTAGCAGACGCAAACTTTGGTATGTTCCCTGAACGTGATATGAGTATTGCAGACAAACTTATTGCAGTACAAAAAGAATATGACAATCCTAAAGCATACACGATTGCTTGGGCAAAGAATCAAAAACAAGAAGTAGTAGACATCGTTAAGAAACTGATATACGAGGGAGGCTCTAAGATGGGTCTTAACTTATCAGTGCAATCAATGGACGATGATGTACTTGACATTATTAAACGTAAGAATTTAGAACAACATAAAATTGAACAAGTGTTTGAGTTATGCGAAGAGCATAATATACCTCTTTACACAGAACTCATCTTAGGCCTTCCCGGAGAGACTCTGAGATCATGGAAAAACAACTTCTATGCATTATACAGAGCGGGCAATCATACAGGCGTTACTGTTTATCAAGCACAGTTACTTGAAAATGCAGAGATGAATCTCACACAAAAGAAAATGTTTAAGTTAGAAGGCAGAATTGTCTATGACTACTTAGTGGGTACATATAACGAACATGAAGTAAAAGAAGGCATTGAAGTTATTACGTCAACAAGAGACTTGCCAAGAGATCAAATGATCGAAGCACAGTTGTTTAGTTGGTTTATGAATACGTTTCACATTAATGGTATGACTAACTACATCAGTAGAGTATTAGAAAAGAAACATGACATACAATACGAAGACTTTTACGATAACTTACTAGAGTTTATTAAAGAAGATCCTTGGTTAAATGATGAAATGAATCGTATCAAAGATCATTACTTTAACTGGACTGAAAATGGTAAGATTGACCATGAACCGATACAAGGTATGGAGATACATGGTTGGAACTTGATTCATAGTACAGTGATCAATCTACAAGGCGAAAGTAAACATAAGCAAGTATTTGATATGATTGAAAGATTTGTTAAAGAGAGATATGGAGACTTGTTATCGCATGAGTTATTCCAAGACTTGATGTTATTTCAACGTAAGTTCTTAATTAACTTTGAAGATAAAGCAGATTATCCAATGAACATACAATTTGAACATGATATCTCTGGTTACTTACAAGATCAATGTGAATTAGAAACTCATGCTGAATACGAGTTTGACTTCCCAGAAGACAAAGAACAATCATTAGAAAGATTCTGCGAACAAATCTTCTTTGCAAGACGTAGAAACTTTGGTAAAGCCTGGTTGACTAAACTATGTTAATACTTACAGTAGTAGGACTATCTTTATTAGCGGGAACCATTTGGATATTCGACTGGTAACGCAATAAAGAAAACTATTTTACGCACACTTCCTAGACTAAGTATTAGAATAAACAGTTAAAAACATATAGGAGGAACCCCAACGATGAGTTCAAAAGAATCACTACGCAATCGGCTAGCAACGTTAATGGACAGACACAGAGCATTAGACAAACAAGTATCTGATGATTATAAAAACAGAATAGATGACTCCATCATTCAAAAAGAAAAATTCGACAAGTTACATCTTAAAAGAGAAATAGAATCACTGCAAAAACAGTTAGGTATGTTAGATAAACAGGCTTAACCCCAACGCCATTTACCATCTCTATATACAACTACTTCGCCAAATTGATCTAAAGAATATTCGCCTTCAGTTGGTATCTGAGGTTCCCTAACGACTGGTTGTGGTGAAACGCCAGTGATTTGTAATATATAACGCATTTCTTTACCTAAATTGGCAGCCATATGAACTGTGTCTTGTTCCCAGCCAAAATATGATCCTGCATCACCAGTACATATGTCATCTTCAATCCACAACTGATGACCTGCTTTTGGTTTATGTAAAAACACAATGATTCGTGTAATACTATCTTCGGGTGAAATATCGTTACGTTTTATATAAGTCTTAAATAAATCTCTATGAAAAGGTAGAATCTTTCCTGGCTGTAATCGATTTACAGCAACGACGGGTTTAATTAACTTGAAACTATCTCTGACTTGATGAAAGACATCTGGTAGATTTTCAAAGCACATGTCAACACCAACATCATATGTTGATGTGTTTACAGTTGAATTAAACTTTTCTTCGTGTGCATCATTAGTAAACCAAGGAAGTTTGTTGTAATCATCTTCAGTCCATATGACTTTTATGTTACCCTTAATCATTGTATCCAACATACTGGATATACACACCAATAAGGGTTAGCAAATCCTAACATCCATAATATAAAAATCCAGAGAGGTATTTGTACCCAAGTTTTTCCTTTAGACCACTCTCTAAACCTCAGAGCATATGGTGCTAGTTTATTAAAGATCCAATCAGTCATCTTTTTTGTCGTTTAATAACTGTGCAATACGTTCGGCTTGTTCTTTGATTTGTTGTGCTTGGTTATCTAATTGTTTTTTTCGGAATCTAATTTTGTGTTTTTGATGTTCGATTTTGTCTTTCATTCAATGTTAGTCTCTTTCTAAATCTACTGTGACACAATGAAAACAACCACCTAATGTAATCGCATGTCTCATAGGTAACATCGCACATTCGATGCCATATTTCTCTAACTCTTTTCTTAAAGGTTCTTGTCTTTCTTCTAATACAACTAAATTTGGATTGATAGATAACAAGTTCATACTTACCCAAGGAGATGAATTTTTATATGGCTCATGGTAACCAATGTTAACAGGCTCTGGTGCCATAATATAATCCCAATGTCTAAATGGCTCTGGTAATTGTTCTGGTGATTTAATTCTACTTGGGTTTAGCAACATTAATCCATCTCTGAGAAATGCAACAGTTGAATCTAAATGCATGTAACTATAAATGCCTTCAACTACATGCACTTTGCCGTCAACGATGCTTTGTAATAAACTTGCTCCAGACTTGTTACCAGAATTTGATACAAGATAAAGTAAATCATTATCAGCACGTAATACATTTGCCGCATCAAATGCAGGTTCTTCTTCAGTTAGTGCAAGTGTATCTTTATCACCTAAACACTTTGTATTGTATAGAGCATCACTTCTTATTATATCATATGGATGTAAATTTTCTAAATGATGTTCATATGCTTGATATTCATTTCGTCTTGCTCTTAAAGGCATAGGAGTAGCAATGGATTTGTCTTTGTAGACTAGAACTGAATCCCGTGGACAATAGTTGTAGTAATTACACTCCGTAACGTTCGGACGTACTACTTCCACACTTTCTTTCTCCAAAAAGTCAACGAATGTTTCTAAATCTTCATTCGCTTCGTCAATAACAATTTGGGGGTAAACTCCGCTTGGAATAGTGAGTTCATCTTCTACGTCAGCATAATTAATATGTCGTAAACTTGTATCAATCTCAGGTACCCGAGCATTTGTGGCATGACCCACTACGACTTTTCTTAACTGACCCCATTCATTTTGACTGTGCATTGACTACTCCTATAGTATATATTTATGGTAATAAAACCGACTGAATTAAAAATATAGAACTGTTTCTTCCTATAAATATACATGTAACGGGAGTAAACAAGCAACGTATGGATTTTACACTACAGTCTTTAGCAAATCATAATTCAGAAAAACCTAAACCCCCTGCAAATGTAGAGGATCAAAGGCACCATGACATGATGCAGGCCATTGCGCCTTATGCTAAACCAGCACAACAAAAGAACTTAACGCCTGTCTATGTAGATTACAAGACACGTGAAACAACTATGGTATTAGTCTTATGTCCTGAGTGGTCGCCTTATATGCCTCCGTTCTCACTTGCAAGACTATCGGGTATTGCTAAAGCGGCTGGATATGAAACTACTATCATTGATTTAAATGCAATGGCGTATAGAGATTATAGATCAGATTGGCAACCAAACGAGAAACTTCCGTTCAGACTTTGGGATCCATCGTCATCATGGCATTGGCTACCTGAATCATACTACCAAGATATACATCCTGTACTCAAGCCTTTACTTGACGAACATATCGAAAAAATACTTGAGATGAAGCCTAGTGTTGTTGGATTCTCTCTATATTATATCTCAGAAGAACCAAGCAAGTACATGATGCAAGAGATTAAGAAAAGAGATCCAAGCATTAAGATATCAGTAGGCGGACCAAACGTACATAAGAGTTGGTTCGACATACAACCTTACTATGACTATGTTGTTATCGGTGAAGGTGAAAACAATTTACTTGTTATGCTTGAAGAGATTGAAGACGGCATCGAACATGACGGTCCACATATTTTAGATCAAGCAGAAGAAGAACGAATCAACATTAACAACTTACCTATGCCAGATTACGAGTCTATTGACTTTAGTTTGTATGATGTACCTAATGGAGTCAACTCTGAGTTCTCTCGTGGTTGTACTGCTAAGTGTACATTCTGTGAAGAGACTCACTTCTGGAGATATAGACAAAGACAAGCAGTAGATTTGATTACTGAAGTAGAGTGGTTGTATTATAATAAAGGCACAGATGTTATTTGGTTTATTGACTCACTGATTAATGGTAACGTTAAAGAATTAAGAGCATTTGCACTTGCATGTAAAGCAAAGAATCTAAAAGTTAGATGGACAGGTTATGCACGTTGCGATAAACGTATGGACTTAGAATATCTACAAGACTTAGCAGACGGTGGTTGCATCATGTTTAATCTAGGCTGTGAGTCAGGCTCACAGAAAGTATTAGATGACATGCACAAAGGCGTGACAGTAGAAGCAATGGAACAGAACTTCATTGACTGTAAGAAAGTAGGCATCTGGTGTGCAACAAACTGGATCGTAGGCTTTCCTACAGAGAACTACCAAGACTATTCAGATACAATGACATTTATGTGGCGTAACAAAGATAACAACATGAACAATGCAGGACTCGGTGTTGGTTACGGACTAGGTCCTGAAACGATTGTTGGGCAGAATCCACATGCGTACAATATCTCTTGGCACAAGTATCAAGGACATTGGATATCACAAGACTTTAAGATGGGCGGCACTCATGTAATGATGAGAGTTAAACTCATTCATATGTTCTTAGACTTCTTTGAGGGTATGTCAGAAGTACCTGTCACTTATCCTGTTAGAGACAATCTAAAGAAAGAACACTATCATATTGTATTAGATAATGAAACAGTATGTAGAGAAGTTCCTTACGAAGAATTTGATTACAATATTATACAAGCAGACATTAAAGATCACAACGGTAATCCTAATGTATTTGCAAACTCTCTAGTCAATGAGATATGGCCTTTCTTAAGAAATCTTTGGAGAGCAAGAGGTGGTTATACAGCAAACATCAAGTTTAATCCAGAGATTGATTTAAAAGAGTTCGGTCAGCAATATGGACCTGCTATGTTTAATGCTGTATTCAAATTTAGAATTAACAAAAAAGGTAAATGGAAAGCAAACTTCAAAATGAGTTTTGATCAGATAGATAATCCATACGATGACAGAGAGACTCCAGAAAATGGAGGGCGTAAAGGTGCGTTCTATGCACAAGACTATTCACGTATACAAGCAAACACTGCTAAACGTGCAAGAAAGTTAGCAAAAGCAGACTGGGACGTTAACGAAGGCAGATCAGGACAAGACTTTACTGATTTACTACGTGAAGAAGAAGAACTAAATGCAAGTATTGACTTTTCATTTGAGCATCACTACAAAGGTACAGGTGACTGGTCAGACACTGAACAATATATTGTAACACTCGCAGAAAAAGCAGAAAGACGAGACAATACAAAAGACTTAGACTTACCAGAGAAAGCAGAAATGACTCAGGCTATTACATTAGATTCAATTATTAAAAAGAAACCACAACAAGGCAAGCCAAAACTTGATGCGAAACTATTACCATGAACCCAATATTAGAATTAGAACAAAAAGTATCAGACTTCTTCGGATCACCTTATGCAGTAGCAGTTGATTGCTGTACGCATGGTATTGAATTGTGCTTACGATTGCTAAATGAAGGTGATACTAAGTTTGATTATCAATATACATGTCCTAAATGGACATACTTGTCAGTACCTATGACATTTGAAAAACTAAACTTAGATTGGAACTTTACTGACGAACACTGGGCAGACAAATATATTATAGGTAATACTAACATCTATGATGCCGCAGTCTTATGGGAAAAGAATTCATATATTCCTTCAACTATGATGTGTGTTAGTTTTCAACTTAAAAAACATTTAAGTTTAGGTAAAGGTGGAATCATATTACTTGACAATGCTGAAGATGCTGATATACTAAGACAGATTAGATATGATGGTAGACCAGAGTTAGAATCACCTTGGGCACATCAACAAATACAACTATTCGGTTATCATTATCAAATGACATATGAAACTGCACAGTTAGGTATCGATAAATTTACTGAAGCAATCTACAGAGAGCCTAGAAAATGGACATACAAAGACTATCCAAATTTATCTACATATGATATTTTTAGTAAAGGAGTTATAGATTGAACAATGTCGATACTGAGAGAGGTCATTACGGCGTCTCGTGGTTTAATGAACACAAATTTTTACCTTATGTAAGACCTGAGATATCTGCATATCAAAAAATGCAATATGATGAAGCAGGGTATGAAAGTAATCCTTCTATTCATTACAATGTCGAAGAATATATCGAGCCAATTATACCTACATGGGCTCAAAACGTAGAGAACTTGTTTGGTCTATATGACCAAGAACTTAGATTTGTACGAATCAATCAGTTTGATGTTATTCCTCCTTATAGAATAAGCACGACTGAATACTGTAGAACTTACAAAGCAGATCCAGATGATTTGTTTAATGCTATTCTAATGTTAGAAGACTGGCAAGCTGGTCAATTGTTTGAGATTGATGGTGTTCAATACAGTAATTGGAAAGAAGGTGATTGGTTCAAATGGCAAACTAACAAAACTGTATCATATGCAAATGTAGGCAAGAAAAAAATGTATATGCTACAAGTGATTGGCAAAGAATCATTTACAGGACAGTTAGAACATCTATTCCCATTAAACGTTCCTAACTTGTATGAAAAAGGAGAAACAACTCATCCTTTTGTGCAAAGAGCAATCATACCACATGTTGATCCTCATAGAGATAGCACTAATTATAATATGGTTTACATGCATAATGGATATATCACTGAACTAGATGATGTTGAGCATGATCAAAAAGGCATCGATAAGATCAACAAATATGGAATAAGAATCTGGTTATTTGAACCAATGTGTCAGTATTATGAAGGCGAAGAGTTTACTCAAGGATTCTATAGTGAGTTTAATTATCCACATGATAAACATAGAATGCGTTCTAAAGAATTAGACTCTATTAAAAAATATGCAATTCGCAACAATATCCAACCAGACAAGATTAAAGTTATGACTGGTGAGTATAAGATTGAAACTGAATTCCCTCACTACAATAATACACATTACCCGTTAGTCTTAGAATGTAATGATTTATATGTACACACGCAACGCCCAATTGTAGGATTAGAATCTTTTATCAATGAAGAATACTGTCAACATAAATTCAGTAAACATTTTATATCATTGAACTGGAGATTTACAAAACATCGTCAGATTATTGCAAACTTCTTAGCAGGAGAAAATGGTTATCTAAGTTGGTATTTTAGTGACTCGTTTGACGTAGTAAAAGATAAACTCTATTTCGATATTGAAGCATGGCAACATTCTTCTCCAGAAGTATTTAAACAGTTGCATGACAACACTGCAATCTGTCAACAGAATTCACCTTATACTGTAGATAAGCCAAGTGACATAGGCATTAATTCAGAAGAAGAGATTTGGCCTAGTGTCGCAGAATACAGAGATGGACAAACACCTTCACTTTATAACACAAAAGAAACAATGTTAGGAAACTTCTATAAAGATATCTTTGTAGACATAGTAACAGAAACTAGGTTTGCACAACCATGTGCGAATTACAGTGAAAAAGTATTACAGCCTATACAATATATGAAACCTTTTATATTATTAGCACCGCCTCATGCATTGAAGTATCTTAAAGAATCTGGTTATCAAACGTTTGATCAGTTCTGGGACGAATCATATGATGAGACAGAAGATCATGGCGAAAGACTTAGAAAGATATTAGAACTAGTTAAGTTTATACTAGACAAACCTATTGAAGAACTGCATACAATGTATCAACAAATGATGCCAGTCATAGAACACAACAGACAAACATTTATGTCATTGACTGCTGTACCTAATTACGATGATACAGAGTTTCATAACTAATGAATCTGACATACAATGACTATTTCACTACGTCTGGTCATGGTTCTAGTTATGCAGGCCATCTTGTAGGATGTACTCAACAGCCTGGTTCTTATTATGAAGAATCAATACGTGCCGCAAAATTAATTAGTGAGAATGCATCTTCAGAAATAGTATTGATGTTCAGTGGTGGAATAGATAGTGAATATATGCTCAACATCTTTAAAGATGCCGAAGTAGATTTTAGGGTTGCAATTCTTAGTTATGGAGTGTATAATGAACATGATACCCATTTTGCATTTGAGTATTGTAATGCAAATGGAATTGTGCCAGAAGTTGTTGATGTTGACCTTGCACAACTTATTAATGAAGATAAGATTAGTGAAATTGCCAATCTGTCTAAGTGTTGTGCTTATCAAATGTGTAGTGTAATGGAAGGCATTAGTAAAATAGACGGCACAATTATTATGGCTAATGGAGAGTCAACGTTTTCTAAACATACACAAGGCGAAACTGCAGGCAATTGGTATTGGACCGAACATGAAAGAATTAATAGTTATAGAAATTGGTACAAAGAAAAGAACATAGATGGCACACCAGACTTTCTGAAGTATACTCCAGAACTGACTGCTAGTTATTTACTAGAGCCAGAAGTTGTATCGTTAGTTAACGATAATTCGCCCTTAAAGCGAACTACTGTAGACATAAAACTAGACATATACAATAAAAATTATGATATACAACCAAGACAAAAGTATACAGGTTGGGAAAGACTCGAAAGATCACCATTGTTTGATGATCTAATAAAGTCTAAGTTCATACATGAACTAAAGACAGAATATAATGGTGTTATTTACATGAGTTATGATGATGTATATCATCAAATGTTTAAGGAGATAGAATGAAAAAAGAAAAAATATTATTAGTTGCTGGTTGCTCTCACATGGCAGGATCTGAGATAGATGGCAATGAAGATTCAACGTTCAACAGAGAGCATTCATTTGGAGCATTGATTGCAAAACATTTAGGCAGAAAGGTTATTCATGTTGCACAAGTAGGTGCGGCAAATACAGGAGTTGCTAGACAAGTCTCACACTGGTTTCATCATAATTATGATCCAGACACAATGAATGTTAATGTTATTGTTGGTTGGACAGAGCCTACACGATTAGAAATGCCAAGCACCATGGAACGTAACTATATAAGTGCATCAACTCATACTGATTGGTATGAAAAATCTAGTGACTATTTTTATAAAGTTATCATAGGTTGGGAAGGCGGAGACGAAGAAGAAAGAGATGCTATTCCAGCACTGCATAGATTTATGGCTGATCATCAACCTTACTTAGAGTATCAATCATATAATCTTGTCTTACAAATTCAATATCTACTTCAATCAAAGAAGATACCATATATGATGTTAAACACTATGCCGTTTTTCTTAGATGACATTCAAAGTATCAAAAATTTAATTCCGCTAATCGATGCTACTAAATATTATAAGTTAGGTGATAAAGATGAAGCCTTCTTTCCGAAGTATAAAGAATTAGGTTATGTCAATGAGAAAGCAAAATATTGGCATCACGGAGAGGACGCCCATGAACAGTATGCAGAAGAACTGATTCACTTCAATAAGGTAAATAAATGTTTAAAAAAATAATTAAAGCAATCGCAAACTTCTTACGTAAGATATCAGACTTGCTTAAGATGCCATATATAAAAATAAAACGTGAACTAGCATATCGCAAACGTCTTAAAGAACTTAAGAAAAGGGATCCTTTCATTTACAAATGAGTGAAAAATTAATCAAGGCACTTTTTGAAGGTGTAGTCACAGTCGTTTTTGAAAAGATCGACACGAAAGAAATCAGAACTATGCCTTGCACTCTTAACAAAGACTTACACAAACAAAAGATAGATTTTAAAAGGTTAGGTGCAATGGACACTATAGTATGTTATGCTTTAGACAAAGAAGCATGGCGTGATGTACGTGTTAACACAATCAAAGATTGGTACAAAGGATATCCGAAAGAAACATGAGTAGAAAATACATAGGTATCAGTTGTGGCTTCCATGATGCAGGTGTATCTGTAATCAATGATGAAGGCGATATACTTTTTGCTGGACATAGTGAACGATATAGTAAACAAAAACATGACAAAGATTTATGTCCTGCAATCATTGATGAAGCATTATCATATGTAGATAGAAATGAGATAGCAACGTTTCATTACTATGAACGTCCTTGGGTAAAAGCATGGAGACAGTTTAGAGCAGGTCAGCCTTTAGGTCCTTTTAGTTTTTCTACAATATTTGGTAAATCTATCTATGAACGTTTTGTAGATGTCGTAACTCAATCATGGGCATGGGCATTTTCAGAAGGACATGTTCCAAACATTGTCACTACACACCCGCATCATAAGTGTCATGCGGCGGCAAGTTTTCAAACATCAAGTTTTGATGAAGCAACTGTAGTTGTTATTGATGCAATCGGTGAATCTGATTGTGCAACTATATGGAAAGCATACTATAACAAAAGAGGTATTGCAAAGTACAAGAAACTTTGGACACTTAAATATCCTAACTCTATTGGATTATACTATAGTGCAATGACAGCACGATTAGGACTACGTCCACTAGATGAAGAATACATTCTAATGGGCATGGCCGCATATGGTGAGCCTAAGTATGTTAAAGACTTAGAAGATAAGTTTGGAGCCCACACTGAGTCATTGCTCTTTAAAGAAAATACTCACATTGGTATTGATGATTCGTTTTTAGAAGGCGCAGATGAGTTCGACATAGCCGCATCAGCACAAGTATATGTAGAACAACTTATTAAGATTGTAATGAGCAAAGCAAAACACTTAAATGATAGTGATAACTTAGTATACGGTGGAGGTGTTGCACTTAACTGTTCAGCAAATAGATTCTTAGGTGATTACTTTAAGAACATTTGGATCATGCCTAACCCAGGTGATGCTGGTAACTCATTAGGAGCCGCGGCGTTAGGTTTTGCTAGAAAGTTAAACTGGAAAAATGCATTCTTAGGTACAGATATTGTAGGAGTTTATCCTGTTATTGAAACTATTAAAGCATTAAAGAAAGATAAGATCGTAGGCATCGCCTCTGGTCGTGCTGAGTTTGGTCCTAGAGCATTAGGCACTAGATCATTACTAGCAGATCCAAGAGGGCCAAAGATAAAATCAGAAGTGAACAAGATTAAAAAGAGACAGCAGTTTAGACCTTTTGCTCCTATGATACTAGAAGAACTTGTAGACGAATACTTTGACATGCCTAAGAATTGGAAGAACTCGCCTTACATGCAAGTTACTGCACCTTGTAAACACCCTAAGAAGTTCCCTGCTATTGTACACAAAGACGGTACAAGCAGAGTGCAAACAGTACCAAAAGATAGTACAGGCATAAGAAGATTATTAGAAGCATGGTATAGAGAAACAGGTTGTCCAATTTTGCTTAACACATCATTAAATGTACGCGGAGAGCCAATGGTTAACGATAGATCAGATGCTGATCGATTTGAAAAACTTTATGGCGTCCGTGTCATTTCATAAGTAGTAGTATGCTTAGAGACGTATTTTATTATGGTGAAAAACCAAATGTTCATCCTAGAGAACGACACGCAATTGATGTCGATGATGCCCGTCAATTAGCAACAACAGATCATTTTTGGATTATAAATGAACTCTGTGATTACACAACATTTGATTGGGATTTTGATTTTGATTTCTTGCCTGACGAAGATGTATGGGCAGAAGAACACAACAACATATGGCCTAGTCAACATCAGAAAGATTCAGGCACTTGGCTATGTCCTAAAGATGAAAGTCAGATACGAGTCTATCGTGCTGACGTAACGCCAATTCAACGTAAGAATGAACTAAACAAAAATTGGGAAGTCTTAAAACCCATACAAGAAGATTCGTTTGATTTCTCATGGCATCCAGATCCAACTGATCCTCCTTATGTTTATGCATGGGGTAGCAAATGGGCACCAGCACAACAAGTTCCTGTCTTGTCGTACAATGTCGAAGGCAATGATGGCACAATTAAGTATGTAGATCAATATGTAGACTTAGCAATCGATATGTCTAAGTGGGAAGTGTTAGAAGATATAGAAGAAGGTAGTTTTGATTTCACATGGCAACCAGATCCATTAGAGACTGAGCCATTTATCTATGTTTTTGGTAATCAGTTGTATGAAGGCGCTATTATGCCTACACTTCGATATACTGTCGCTGACGCAACGGAAATAAAATACGTAGACAACATCAAGCCTACACTTGCACACAAGCCTGAACTCTTTGAACACTTTGAAAAGATTGATACAGAAGCATTTGATTATTCATGGAGACCGAACCCTACAGCACCAGCATACATATATGCTTGGGGCAATCAATGGAATGAGCCTGCTGATAAAGTTAGTGTACAATTTAAAGTCGAAGATGCGACTGAATATCAGTTTATGGAAAACACAACTATACGTATGCCTGTTGCAGATAACTGGACAGTGCCAGATAATATTCAAAGAATGACATTTGACTTTAGTTGGGAACCAAATCCTAATGAGCCAGCAATGATACATGAATTTGGTACACAACATCAGAAGACAGGCGGACCTATCTATACTGTTGAAGGCGCAACAGAAACAAAATATCAAAATATCTTTTTTGCCATAGCATTACCAACAGAAGATAGATGGGAAGTGCCAGACAATATAGATACAAGTGATTTTCATTTTTCATGGCATCCAGATGCAACAGAACCTGTTCCATATATCTATCACTTCCCAACTCAATGGGCAATGTCTGGAGGACCTATCTATAGATGTGATGATGCAGAAGAAATAAAATATGTTGATGCACAAGTAGCAAAATCATTAGCAAACAAAGACAATTGGGAATACGATCCTAAATTGATTGATGAAGATTCATTTGATTTTTCATGGCATCCATATGCAGAAGATGAACCTTACATCTATCAATTTGGTACACAGCATCAAAAGACAGGCGGACCAAGATATGTAACTCCTGGAGTACATGAAGGCTCTGCTGTAAAATACATTGACCCACGAATTTTAAAAGCAACTCGTTTACCTAATGTCGATGCGTTCACTGTTCTTGGCGATGCAAAAGTTAAAGACTTTGATTATAGTTGGCATCCAGACGAAACATCAGAGCCATTTGTTTATCAGTTTGGTAATCAATATTATTCTGCTGAACAAATGCCTACATTAGAATACAGAGTTATTGGTGCAGATGAAATTAGTTACGTTAGTAATATAATAGCAACGTTAGAGCATGACAAAACTAACTGGGAAATACCAGAAGATGTAGATGTTAGTGAATTTGACTTTAGTTGGAAGCCTGATCCTAATGAGCCAGCAATGATCCATGAATTCGGTACGCAATGGCAAAAGACTGGCGGTCCAAAGTATCATGTAGAAGGTGCGACTGAAATAAAATACGAAGAGCAGTTTAAAGCAAGAGCATTGCCTAAGAAAGACAACTGGATTGTTCCTGAAAATATTGATGAAAGTGAGTTTGACTTCTCGTGGCATCCAGATGCAACAAGCCCAGCATACATTTACAGATTCCCAACACAGTGGGCATTAAGTGGTGGACCTGTTTATACAGTAGAAGGTGCAGAAGAAGTTAAGTATGTAGAAGATCAAGTATCGAAAGCATTGCCTTGTAAAGACAATTGGGTATTTGATAGCAAAGTTATTGACGAAGATGATTTCGATTACAGTTGGCATCCATATGCAGAAGATGAGCCTTTTATCTATCAGTTCGGTACGCAATGGCAGAAAACAGGCGGACATCAGTACATAACACCAGGCGCACATGAAGGCACTGCAATCAAGTACATTGATACACGTATCATTAAATCAAAGAGATTGCCTGATCCTAACAATAGACACTGGGCAACATTAAACAATTACAAAATTAAAGACTTTGATTACAGTTGGCACCATGATGAGACTGATGAGCCATTCGTTTATCATTTTGGTAACAAGTTCTATTCAGCAGAAGAAATGCCGACAATCGAATACAGAGTAATTGGTGGTGTTGAAATTAAATATGTGCATGACATAGTTGCACAGTTAGAAGAAAGTGATGATAAAAATTGGAGTATTCCAAAAGATGTAGATACAAAGAATTTTGATTTTAGTTGGAGACCATCTCCACTAGAAGATCAAGCATACATCTATCAGTTCGGTACGCAATGGCAAAAAACAGGCGGTCCAAAGTTTACTGTCAGCGGAGCATCTGAAGTAAAATATGTAAAAGGTAATGTCGCACAAAAATTACCAAACAAAGATAATTGGGAAATACCAGAAGGCATCGATGTTGATAGATTTGATTTCTCATGGCATCCAGATGAAACAGCAGACCCTTCAATCTATCAATTCGGTAGTGTAGCAGGTAAAGATGATGGTCCTAAGTATGTACAATCTGGCAATGACGGTACAGTTTTATATTTACAGACTACTAAACTAGATAACATAGATGAAGAACAAAATGTAATACCAGATGAGATAGATGTTTACTTTATAGAAACAACATTAGAAGATTTAGTCGCACAACACCCAGATGAAGTATTCTGGGCATTGAATATGGACTTAGTTTACACAGACTTTGACTTTAGTTGGAGACCTGATGTTTATCAATCTAATTACATTCATGCATTTGGTTCTAAAGACAATATCAATACACAAACATATTTTGTCAACTCAGCAATCTTCAAAGATGCAACAATTAACTATGTTGAGACTGATTCTATTGGAGAGATACAAGCCAATTTAGATATGTTCTATGTTGATCGAGGCAATGAAGAATCAAAAGATAGATTTGCTAGATTACAAGCAAGATATCCTAACATACAAAAAACAAGATATTTAAACTCATGGGTAGAAACTACTCGTAGATGTATTAATAGATCAACGACAAGTTTGCTTTGGGTACTAAACTCAGAATTAGATTACGAAGAATTTGATTTTGATTATTATCCTAACCCTTGGCAGATGAAAATGGTTCATGTGTTCGGTACGCAATGGTCACATTGGGGTACAACATATCTAGTCAATAGAGAAACATTTAATGAAGACACCAAATACATTAAAGTTATCGAACACTTAAACAATCTAAACTTTGTAAAAGAGATTAGAGCAAAAGCAACTGAATGCGTTTATGATGTTGTTGTCGTAGATCACGGCAATAAAGAAACAGAAGCAGTTGTTAAACAATTACAAGAGAAAGCACCAAGACAACGTGTAAGTACTATTGAACATGAAACTGATTACTTTGTAACACTAAAAAACATTGTAGCCAAACTACCAACACGCAAGGAGCATTACGTATGGATCGCATCATCTATTTGTGATTACGGCGACTTTGACTTATCCTACATATGCGATCCTTTTGCACGTGATCAGTTACATGTATTCCCAAGCAGTAAACAAAAGTTCGGAGATACGTTCTTTATTGATGTCAACAAGACACGTGAAATCATCGGAGGTATGACATCTTTAGAAGACTATGAGAAGATAAACTACAATCAAACACTGCGTACACAACGTCTGAGAGCGCCTGTAATCGTTTCTAAGAGTGATACGCATACTAAGTCAGTAAAAGACATAGATAATTTTCCTTATGCTGTAATAGTGTCAGAAACTGATGAAGACATACAAGTAGTTGATGAAGCACCAATGTCATTGTGGTCTGCTGAATCTAAAAACATCATTGTACAATCAACGGGCGGTACTAGAATTATAGTTCCACGTGAAGTTAAAGATCATGTAAAGAGAGAACTATATGAATACCCTTACATTAAGAATGCAAATCGTCTTGCACTATCGAAGCCGATGGATATTGTTTTCTTGTCGAACGGAGAGACTGGCGCAGAGGAAAATTGGGAGCATCTGCAACGCATTACAAAGAACATACCAAACAGAGTAGTAAGAGTAGATGGTGTTGATGGTCGTGTACAAGCATATCACGCATCAGCAGAAGCAAGTGAAACACCTTGGGCGTTTACTGTATTTGCTAAACTGAAAGTCTCTCCTAAGTTTGACTTTAACTGGCAACCAGATCGTATGCAACAACCCAAGCACTATATCTTTGAAGCAAAGAATCCAGTCAATGGCTTAGTCTATGGACATCAGGCTATGATTGCATACAATAAAGAACTAACACTTGCAAACTATGGTTATGGCTTAGACTTTACATTAGATGATGAACATGCTAGTGTGCCCTTACTATCAGGCATAGCACAGTATAACACAGATGAGTTCTCTACATGGCGTACAGCATTCAGAGAAGTGATTAA
>VMHT01204113.1_pt1 | contig 35854 bp, 25 predicted proteins | sample 4693611 | NCBI WGS metagenome assembly VMHT01 (sample SAMN12280063, study PRJNA550983) | marine metagenome | isolation source: seawater sampled from same location over 5 years 0.02-0.2 micron viral filtrate | place: USA: collected off the coast of southern California halfway between the port... ...
ATCATAATAAAGGACGAGAGGAAACAAAACCGACTCAACTGCTTAAGTTCGACTTAAATGTGACTGAACACAACCTTGAAAGTCTTATATTGAGTGGGTTTGTTTCCCCACTATTAATATAAACCATATTCACGAATAATGCAAGTATGTGTGTGCAACCTAACAAACTGGCACATTCACACGAAATTCTCCAAGTTTATGGTGTATTCTGATACTCGGTTTTGAATTAACTTACCATAAGATTCATGTAACTCACATCCAATATAGTGACGACCTAATGACTTTGCAACCATGCCAGTAGTTCCTGATCCCATGAACGGATCAAGAATTATATCTCCCTTCTGACTACCTGACATAATACAAGGTTCAATTAACTCTGGTGGATATACTGCAAAATGTGCATCTTTATATGGTTTAGTCTTAATGTTCCATACACTTTTTTTTCTTTTTAATCCTTTACCATCTATAGTTGATTCTTTAATTGAATCAACATCAAAGTAATAGTTTTTACTTTTACTTAATAAGAAAATATATTCATGTGATTTGGTGCATCTATCTCTTACACTTTCTGGCATAGGATTTGGTTTACTCCATATTATATCTTGCCTTAAATACCACCCATCTTTTCTTAATGCAAATGCTAACATCCAAGGGATTCCAATTAAATCCTTACTTTTATATCCCTCTAACTTATTCCCACGAACTGGGGAAAAACTGGGTAAATCTTGATTTGTTTTACTTACTGTTTGTTTTGGATAATTTCCATCACTACGATAGTTATAATAAGTATCTCCAATATTAACCCACAATATTCCATCATCAGTTAGAACATCCCTCACACTACGGAATACTTCAACTAATTGTTCAATATATTTTTCTGGTGATTCTTCCATACCAATCTGGTCATCTTCTCCACCATAGTCACGAAGTCCATAATATGGTGGTGAAGTAACACACATTTTTACTGGTTCAGTTATTGTTGGAATTGTTTTTCTACAATCTCCGAATAGTATTGTATCCTTCAATCTATCAATTCCTCTAGTCCTAAAAACTCCTCCATGTAATAGTCACAAGTGACTTCATAATAAGATGCTAGTGCTTCAATATCGTTGGCATCAATACCAACTTTTTCAAATAAATCAAGTGTTGAATCGTGCATTGTTTTACCTCATAATGTTTATATTATAGCATAGTTAACTACGAACTATGCTGATTGCAGGTTGACCATCTTTGAATACTGTATCAACAACTGTCTGTACTTTTCTTGATGTACTAATACCAACCTTGTCATATACTGGAATACATACAAGACCAAATTTCTTAGTGATGTCTCCCTTACGAATGACTCGACCAATCGACTGACTTATACCAATGTAGTCCATTGATCTTAGAAACAATACTGCTTCTAGACCATTGACATTGATACCTTCTGAGAGTATGCTGTGATGTAAGACTACAAATCTCTTGTCTGTCTTACCCCACGCATTGAGAACATTGAAGAACTCTTCTCTTGTCACTTTCTGACCATCAATCACACCACCAGTTTTTGATGTAATATACATGTAAGAGTAACCTCTCCATGCTAACTCATCAACAAACTTTGAGAGTGCAATTAGACTTACGATTTGCTTTGTTGATCTGGCACATATCAAAACTTTATCAACATCAACATCATCAATCGTTTCTATGATATGGTCACAATCTTTCTCATAACCAAATCTGCTATCGTCAGTAACATCAATCTTTTTGACTACAACTTTAGGTGGTAAAATGTGACCCTCATCAACTAACTTAGGTGCAGGTACATTACAAATGACCTGACCAAAAATGTCACTATCATTCATACCAACTTTCTTAGGTGTACGAGAGTGCTTGGGTGTTGCTGTAAAGAAGTAAGATCTCTTTGCATACATTGAGCAATACTCAACTGCTTCAATAAAGTTCTTTTGAACTGAGTTGTGTGCTTCATCAAAGTATATTGTATCAATCTCAATATCAAGTGACTCTGTAATTCTATGTAATGAATGATATGTTGTGAAGATCAACTGATTTCTGATGCCATTGTGATACCAGTTTTCAATCACTTCTGTCTTTGTACTACTGAAGTGATGAGTCTCTCCACTATGAACGTGCATCACATCTACATTTGTGATATGCTCAAGAAAATCTGCTGATAACTGATTTGCAAGTAAGATACGAGGAGCAACAACAACAATAGTTTTTGATATGCTATTCATATCGAATCTATACTGTGCATCCTCGATCATGCACATTGTCTTACCACCACCAGTAGGCACGATAATTTGACCCTTATCACACTTCTGCATAGCAACAAGTGAATCTAACTGATGTGAACGTAATTGCATTAAAATCTCATTAATACTATTATTATAGCAAAAAATACTCCCCTTTTCAAGACAGTGTGACAGTTCATCAACTGTCAAAAAATGTCTCTAACCCTATAGGTTCACCAAAACTATAGTCATAAGTAAGTGCATCATGACAAACGTAATGTGGATGATCTACTGACACACCTAAACGATCACACATTTCTTTATGATTATCTTCCATCAATTCTATAGCATAAAGCATATTATTTACTACATATTCTTCTGAATGGTATTCTTCCAATCTATCTTTTAATGCAACAAGAAAATTACCATTACCTGCTGAAGGATCTATAAAAGTAGATTTAGGATCTTTTAATACATTTGAAGAAATACGATTTACCATTAAATTACATAATTCTATAGGGGTAAATACTTCTCCTGTTGAATCAATCCTAAAATCAGACCTTTCTATATCTGATCCTACATTTTGATTATGTTTATTCTTCATGGAATATTCTTAATGACTTCCTTAGTACTCCATCCACTAAATTTAGTAAGCATTAATGCTTTTCTGATTTTCTCCGAATCGCAGTAATCGCAATATTCTTGTGCTTCCTCTAAATTATCAAATCCAGTAGTAAAAACTTGAATTTGAGTAAGTCCTTTATTATGAACTACTTTAAACTCTGGAAAACCAGATAGAGTAACTGCTACTCTAATTTCTTTATTAATAGAAACATCTTCATTAGTATAAAAAGACTGAGAATTTGTATGCAAAACTTCTATCTTTCCATCAGAATCTTCCCATTTCTTACGATTTTGAGCATGATAATTACATTTAATTTCCCATTTTCTACCACCAGTAAGAGTATTATTTACATACTCAACATTCTCTAAAGTAATATTATTAGGTAAAATAGATATATCTTTTAATGGCAACTCAATAGAACCATTCACTGTTTCAATTAAACATTTATCTTGAATAGTATCCTCCACTGTAAGAACAACGAATGTAGATCCAACTTTGGGAAAATACTTTTTAACATCTGTACGAATATATGAAAGATATGGACGAATAGTATCAAAATGAGTTGATGGAGATATTTGAGAGGAAGGAACTACGAATGAAGTAGTCTTTGCTTTCTTCATTGCTTGTAATAAAAATAATTTATGAAGTTTTTTATTACTATTTCTATCTAATGTAGAATAAGGTGGGTTGCCAATACAATAAGTTTTCTCTTTGTTCATTTTGTAATCCTCAATGTTGTTTAAAATATTTATTTGAGAAGAAATACTCTTAATTAAAAATCTGTGTGTTGAATTATTTTCCCACACCCAAATTTTAGAGGGTAATATACCCAAGTGTTCTATTGCATAAGAACAGCAACTTCCACTAGGGTCTCCAACAATTAAAACATTCTCATCTTCTTCAACTTTAGGAAGTAATTTCCTAAGAAGATTTAAAGGAATAACTTGTTGTGTTGCCTTTGTTATTCTAAAGGAATCTAGTGTTTTTGTAAAGTCTTTATGAACATTTTTTTCTATAATCGGATTGTTTTGATGTATTATTGTGGTAATATCTTTTGAGTTAATATCTTTTGTTTCAAGTAAATTGGATAATACTAATTGTGTATCCTGAGTAATAGGTATATAAAATTTAGATGTAAGTAATTCATCAACTGTTCTTATCTTATTACCTGATTTAATGGCATGACTTAACACTAATGGTATAGACTTTAAAACATTTTTTAATTGATCTCTCTTTTCATTTTTTTCTTTCTTTGTTAATTCTCGATCAGGAAATATTGTTTTCTTTGCACTCAATTCGTTAGTATCATTATCACTAATAATAGAGCATTGTGGTTGCTTATCTGATAACACACTTACATCATCAAGATTTTCATATAATAATCTTTCATCAGGTATAGACTTGGCAAGATTCTCAAAAGTTCCCTGTACATTGTCTTTAATGTCAACGGAAAGAATATCAATAATATCATCATGAGATAATTTAATGAATCCATCATTCCACTCATAAACATTAACAAAGTCAACCATCTTATAATCTAATAGTTCTTGATTATCCACTCTTGCTATGATAAACGAATTATCTAAACATTTAATTGCTCTTCTAGGTGCAAAATCAATTACATCCCAATCATGTGTTCCACTTCCTCCACGAAAACTTAGTTGCATCCATTTTTCTATTGATGTACCTCCCCACAAGTGAACTACACAATCCCACTTCTTACAAGTAACACCTAATATATTTGCTTGAACTGTGAGACAAATGGTTTTAGTATTCTCGTTGACAAACTTATTGATTGTATCAGAATTATGTCCACTCTCTCCTGTAATAACTAGAGGTGCATATTCTTTTATGTAAGGTAAAGATAATTTACACGCTGCAACACTTGGAAGTGCTGCGACAATATGATTACACTTAACAATAATACGATCATAATTTCTTATATGTCTCTGAAGAGTTGTTGTGAAATATTTGTTCCAAAAATTAGAAACTAAGTCAGGATTTAAAAATTCTGTACCATCTTCATTTGTATGAAATATGTTAGTAAAGGCATCTGGGTCATTACCAAATATTTGCCTATACTCATTATCTATTTTTGGATATGATACATTCATCTTAGGATATTGACCTTTATAATATAATTGCTCATCCCAGTATGAATAAACAAAACGATTATCTTTAGAATATTGCCATGCTTGGTCATATGCTGTGCCAGATACCTTGAGACATTTTGCATCATTAAATTTATTTCTAACTTTTTTAAATTGGTCTGCATCTTCTCCAATATGACACTCATCAAACACTAATAAATCAATATCAGTTATTCTATCTAATGCAATTAATTTTTTACATTTAGATGAACACAACCCTTGAATAGTTGACCAAAAAACTATTTGAATATTACTATCATCTTTCCATCTTTCATATTCTTGTTGCCAATCACTTTTATATAGATTAACTATTCTTACATTCTTAAATTTATCGTACTCTTCACAATCTTCAATCCAAGATTGTTTAGGAGAATTAAATCTTGATACAATTAAAGTTCTAGACACATTTGCATCTACAATAGCAGAGAAAGTCATGATGGATTTTCCAGCACGACATTTAGCAAAAAGTAAAAATTCTTTCCACTTCTCCCAATTAGAAATAATCTTTTTAACAAAGTTTTTTTGATGTGGACGTAACTTTAATACTTCTCTTGTTCTTTGTATAAAAAACTTTTCTTCAATAAGATACTTGACAACATCAATACTTAGTCCATGACCCTCTTCAATTTTATAAGTTTCTCTACCAATTTGGGTGATACCAGATTTCTTTTTTAACCAAGCATGTATATCATGATCTCTACCATCAAAATCTGTCCACCATCCTTTTTTTATTCTTGCACTACCTACTGCTTCTAAATCTTGTTTTGACTTAGTATAGTCTCCACCTTTATGTCTTTCTTCATATGTGTGTATGGTTTCTCCTAAACCAAAGGCAGACGGATTACCTTTAAACCCATCAAGATAAATGTTCATAATATAATAAAAGTTATACCTATTATAGCAAAAAATACAGCACTAGGCAAACCTATGTGACAGTTTAAAAATTGAAATCTTAATAAAGATTTGGATACCTTCCACTTTTCAATTCATTACTTTCTCTTATCAAAGTAAACACCTCTGCAAGATCATTTACACTTTGAGTCATAGCACGATAACCAAGACCAATATAAATCTGACCTGCTAAAACTGCACCAGTAGCAACACCCCAGAAAATATAATAGGCATTAGATTTAATTTGTGCCCGCAATTTACTCTTGTTTGACATTTCAAAAAAATAGTTTCTCCCATTATAAAACCCCTGACCGAAAAAGTCAAGGGTTTATTTTTGAATGTTACTTTTAGAGTAATACCTCCTTACAGATTCTTTTACATTCAGATTGCTTATCATTACACTCGACTAAGCACTCGTAGTAGTCTGTGATTAAATCTTTATCTTCATAATTTAGTGATCCATTGAGTTGATTTAGTGGAATTAAGTTGTGCATTAGTCGTTCTCCGTTTGGTTTTTAAATTAAACTCATAATATAGAGGAGTTTAACGCATCTTGACCTCCGTTTGATTCTACCATTATATAGTCAGGAAACCAACATTTTGAAACATATCGCAATTATGTATTTTTACTTATAGTCCGTCTTTTCACTATATTCTTCATCATTCTCACGAATATTTTTGTATGGATTATCTGGACGAATTAAATCGTCAGGTTCGATTTTCCTCTGCAATATCCTGAGAAAAATGAACAACGAAGAAATTGATAATAGAAAACTAATTGGATTTATCATTGAGTGTCAAGTGGTCTATATTGTTGTGATTTGTATGCACCATAACTAACGACTTCATCAGGATCACGATCATCTTGTTTTGATACTCTTCTTTTTATGTACTCTAACTGATGCCAGTTTCTCTCATAACAACATAAACACACATGAATTTTTTTATGTAAAAATGTAGTCAAATCACATTGTTTTCTAGGTTTAGTTGCGATCTCAATTGAAATGTATCTTGCAGGTGGATTCCATCCTTTTTTATGTTCTACTGGACTTGCTTTAAAATATACCCACCCCTCATGTATCATACCTAATTCCGTTGTCCAACGAACATAATCATTTACTTGGGGATCGTACATATAGTTGACAATTAATCGTTAATAGTATAACATATATAGATAATGTTAGCAAATCACAACACATAGCACGAACTATGATGAAATACCATCTCTACGATCAAAATCACACTCATCAAGGAACATTTGAATCAGTTGAAAAACTTAGAAATTTCTTGTGTGATCGTAAATATGATAATAATTGTGACTTTGATTTATCCTGTACGTTTGATTATATACGGTCTATTAAATGGTTCTTTGAGATAGAAGAATAATTATTTTATGATGGTTTAGTGGGCCAAACGACATCAGCAGTAGTTGCTGCTTTTGTAATATCTCGAAGTGCCTGACGATATGTTTGATATGGTGTTTTAATTGTATCGGGTACATCTACACCTTGTGTCCAATCACATTGAATAAGTAATTTATTTCGATGTACTCTCATTTGTTCCCATGTGTCCTTTTCCCTGTATTCTAAAATCATTGCATCAGTGATTTTATCTGAACCAACAATTTGCTGTACAGTTTTTCCATATTCTGGATCAGAAGTATCAGTAACAGGAACCACATAACCTGGATCATATGAATATTCTACACCATCAATCTTTATAGGATGATAGTACCATGATGGACTATATTCAAATGTTTCGCTAATCATTGGCATTGTTAATGTCTCCTTAATTAAAATAAAGCATAACCATTCTCTGAAACCGAACTCGTATTGGTGCTATAAGAAACAGAACCCATTGCTTCAATATGAACAACATAATGATGATACGCAGCAACAGTTGCATAGATGTCAATATATTGTGCATAATCATTTCCTGGTGAAGAATTAGAAGAAGTAGTATGGGATATAACACTTGAACCTATCGAACCATTCTTATCTTCGTGTCCTAAACTCCAAGTTGGAGTATAACCACCAGTATTTCTACCGTGACCATTTACCCACCACACTGCTTCATTTGTAGCAACATAATAAACTTGCTTGAGCCATATTTTATAGAATCCTGCTCCCCAATAATGTCTTCTAACTCTCATCAAATTAATAGTTGCACTTGATCCACCTGCACTTATGTATCTTGTATGTGTTCTCAGGGCATTTGACTCCATGTGCTCAAGTGTAGCATAACCTCCTGATGTTGTGCTAGGAGATCTATAGATTATTACTGATCCAGTATCTTTAATGCGAAGTCTTTCTGTTGGTACAGTGTTTGCATCACCTGTAACTCCACGGGTTCCAAATGCTAAATCACCTACACTATTACTACCTTGTCTTACATGTCCAATATAAGCACCAGCATAACTTGTGGTAGAACCACTTTCTGAAAATACGATTTGTGGGCCTTGTCCAACTGTTGCACTATCTCCAGTCAACATTATATGTCCTTTGTTTGTCTGGAATGTAGATGCACCACGAATTAGTAGTTGATTACCATCTGGATCATCTTCACCAATACCAACTTTACCATCACCACGAACAACTAAATGAGGATTATTTTCATCATATCCAGTAGCATATAGAGTATAAGTTGAAGATGAATTACCAGCTCTCAAGAAAATACCATTTCCACTCGTGTGATCACTTCTTAATTGTGCTAACCAGTTATTACTACCAGAGGAATAAACTTTAACAACTGGATCATAATCTTGACCTGTTATTGCTTGACCACCAACCTTATTTGTTCCGTGAGCAGTATTTCCAAGATGAACATAACCGTCTTCTGTAATTCTGACTCTTTCACTAGGACTTGTAGTACCGTAGTTTGTACCAAAACTTAAATATCCTGCACAGTCATAATCAGCAATCGGAGTGGTTGCTATACCTTTGATAAATGCAGCACCAAGATATCTTGTACCATCACTACCACTAAAATTAATATGACCAATTTCATCATCTGCTGCAACTGCTGTGTGGTTTCCAATTGTTGCATTTCGTGATTTGGAAAATTCTAAACGGGCAGGATTAGCATCTGTAGACCATCTACCTATTGCTGCACTTGAGTCATCTCTAGCCGTTCCTGATATTTGAAGTGCAGCATTCTGTGCTTCATGCCTTACAACATTTGCAGTGTATCCGATTAGTAATCTTCCTTCATTATCGATACGCATCCTCTCCTGTGGTGTGCCACCAGGACAAGTAACGAATACTGTATCCATTCTATTATTACCAGCAACATTTACACAATTGATTGCATTATATCGATCATCAGGAGATGCTGCACTTGCCACCATTTTAATCTGTACTTCTGTATTTGCATTATTAGCAGCATTCACTAATACTAATGCCTGTGTAGTCGCAGCACCATTTGATGTTTTAACGTGTATTCCACCTGGAGTAACATTTGTTCCAGTTTCTCCACCTGTTAATATTCTACCATCTGTGTCGATGCGAAGTTTTGCGGTATGTGATGTATAAAAAGTGAGAGAATTATCACCGTGATAATACTCAATAAGTCCTTCATATCTATCAGCACCACTTCCGTCAGTGCTGTCTCCAAAAGCTATTGATCCAAAATTGGTGCCTGATCCACTTGCAATAGTAATGCCTCTATTTCCAGATGCATTTCCAACAATAATATCATCCATATTTGGATGAGCAAGGTTGTCAGTTCCGTTAACAATTACTTGACCATCTGATGTGATACGAAGTTTTTCACCACCACTAGTGCCAAATCTTAAATCAACAGTTTCGGTACTACCAGAGTTTGCTTCGATATAACAAGTTTCATTATTATTTGAATTATCTCTTGCCATTAAATTAATTTTGGCAATCGAGTTCGCAGTATCATGAGTTTGTAAAGTTAACGTAGCAGCTGGTTGTCCACTACCTTTCAACATATGCATATCGCCATAGAATTTTGCCTTTCTACTATTATCAATTTCAATACTAGTACCATAGATGTTTCTTAATTTTAATATATCACCATCATGGTTATATAAAATTCCACCCCTAAGACCACTAGCAGGACTTCCAAAATAGATAGAACCTCCACCAGTATCGCTTGTGGATGTCATATTTATTGTTGGTGATCCATGTCTATCGAGATAGAGTACACTTGATCTAATATTTCCATTAACATCAAGTTTTTGTGCTGGAATTTCACTTCCGATACCCACTCGACCATTAGATGCGATGGTAACTCTTTCTACACCACCTCCATCCTCATCCATAATTCTAAGACGATCATTAGCAATGACTGTCCATTCACCATTTGAATTATGCATTTTCACACCAGCGTTTCCTGACCCTGCATTTTCTACTGTAATGAAAGTATTGGCAGTATCTACTTTATTGATAAGTGTTAATGAAGTTCCATCAACTTGAAGATTTGATGCTGGAACATCAGTTCCGATACCAACTTTACCATCAGCTGCGATACGAAGTCTTTCTTCATCTGATGTAAAAAATGTTATTGGTCTATATGCACCACTTTTACCACTATAGAAAGAACTTCTTATCCTTGCTTCATTACTAGTTAAATGAAGTCCAATAAATTCTAGATTTGCAGGATTTTTAGATGCGATTTCACCATTGGCATCTAATGTAAATTGAGGAGTATCAGTTCCAAGGCCAACTTTACCCTCATCATCAACTGTAACTACCTGTGATGCACCATCATATAATCTAACTATATCTGCTGTTCCGCTTTGTGTGACCGCAATACCTGTGACTGTATTACTATTTGCTCCGACTTCAACTCGATCTACACCAATCAAATTTGTATCAAGTGTAGTGGTTGTTCCTTCGACTGTTAAATTATTGACTACTCTTAAATCATAAAATGTTGAGATACCACTTGGATTGTTTATTGGGGAACCAAGTATAAGCCCACTAAAAGATGTTGCAGTTAATATTCCAGTTACGACAGCTCCTGTTTCAGCTGTTTCAAATTTCTTTACATCATTATGATATAAATTTACTTGCCCATCAGTTTGACACCAGATAGAATTTTTAGCACCATTTCGGATATATAAATTTCCCGCCCCAGTCTCATCAATAAAAGAGTGACTGCCATTATGATATAATTTTAAATCCCCATCATTTCCAAATTTAAGTTTTACATTATCATTAAGTTCCAGTGCATCATCTGAAGAGTCGAATATCGCAGAGTTGACACCAACCTGTGTTCCACGAAAATGTGCGTCACCATGAAGAATCGCACCAGACAAAGAAGTTCCCGTTGCGATTCCAGATGTTGATATTCTCGTAAGGTCGGTGAGTGCCATTTATATCTTTTTTAAATATTTATTCTTGAACTACCCTAAGATGTTCGGAACTTATACCAACAGCAGTTGATGAAAGATAATCAATCACGCATTGTGTTTGATCTTCAGTTAGTCCAGTGTACTCATCTAACAAAGTAGATGTTGTTGCAGCACTCACCCAACTTCCATCTTTGTATTCTTCAATTTTGTAAGTTTTAATGTCCATAATAACCTCCTAATTAAGATATGGATGCACCAGATAATGAACCATAATAAATTTTAAGAACCACTCCACGAGATCCAACAGAACCAGAGGCCATAGTTTCTGAAATTCTAAATCTTCCAGTGTTGTTAGTACTAGATCCTTCATGACCACCTCCATATCTAGCTCGATATGATGCACCAGGACTACCTGCTTCAGTTAATCCACCTTTCATATCGACTGAACCACCTCCACTTTGATCACTTACAGTAAATGATACTGATAAAGCACCACCATTACCACTGTGCTCATATATGAATCCTGTATGAGCATAGTGGTTATTTGCCCACTTACCCCTTACATAATGGTGCATATGATGTCCACCGTTGGTTTGATGTTGAACGTAGGTAAACTCTGAATGGAAATAACTTCCACAAGTAAAATCAATCGTGTAACTTTGTTGTCCACTCCATGTAAAGTGATATTCATTAAATACTGGAGTTGATAATACAAGACCTGACCTAGTAAATCCACTATATTCGTTATCAACTCTTGCAACTGTCAATGCGTTATAAAATCTTGCATCACCATTACTCTGAAGTCTTAGAACTTCTTTATCAGAGTTATTAACAGTAAAACTCATATCCGCATTACTACTTCCAGAAGTAACATTCTGACACTTTATACTACCAGTTTGTTCATCATTATTACCCTTAAATTGGATCTGAGTTCCATATCCTGTGCCTGTGGCGTATCTATTAACTAATTGTAGAACGTTTCTGGTACCATTATCATCAAATCTAAGAATCATATGAGAAAACTGTTCAGTGCTTCCATTCTGTTGGATTGTCATATAACGATTTGCACTATTGTCCCCAACCCATAATGCAGTTTCAGTGCCCATCACATTGGATGTATTAATATGAAGTGCACCTAGAGCTGTACCACTATTTCCTTCGCCAATATTAATTCGATTATCACTCTGGATTTTCATTGGCGTATTCCAACTTATAGTTCCAGTTCCTGATCCAGCATTTCTAAAGTAGAAATTACCATCATCCATTCCAATATCAGAGGCATGATCATTCGCCATGTATGTCCAATTACCCGATGTATTGACATAAGCATTATTGGATAGGAAGGATGCACCACCATCGTCAGCCTGCCATATTCCATAATTATTAAGTTGAATACTTTTATATGCAGAAAAGATAGATACTGGTGTACAATTAACTCCTATATTACCATCTGCTGCGATGCGAAGCCTTTCATTATTACCATGATAAAAAGTATAAGGCCCAGTTGCTGCTGCTTGCCAGAAGTTCACCGAGTTAGCACCACCATAACCAGCACCAGAAGCACCTGGCCCTTGATTCCAAATCTGGAAATTCAAAGTTGGAGTTTTTAAATTTATTCCTGTGTAATTGGAACTTGTTCCTGTATTTTCAATCTTAGCATAAGTGGTCGTTGTTGATTGTTTAATATGTAAATGTTGATCTGCACCACCAGCACCTATCAAAAACATACCATTTGTGTCAAGTTTTGCTTTTTGACCACCAGTACCAACATAAATTGCTAAAGGAACAGTTGTGCTTGTAAGATAATTTTCAGTAGCACCACCCTCACCTTCAAGTCTAAATTGTGCATATCCTGATCCTCTTCCTTTCACACATATGGTTGTATTTGTTACTCCACTTGGAGGAAGAACATCCATTTCAAATTCTGGTGAAGTACTATTAATACCAACTCTACCAACATTTGTGATGCGGAATTTTTCTGATTGAGAACCACCAAATGTATTACAAGTTTCAATTGTAAATGAAGTACCAGTTCCATCATAAAATCCTGAAAGAAGAACTGCATTACCCGCATTACCACTACCTGCTCCCAATTGAATTCCAGCACCAGTTCCAGCACCAGATGAATTATTACCAAGTTTTAATAATTGTGATACAGCACCATCATTTGAAGAATCTCCTATACTTAATTTTGCAAAGGGGTTGTTAGTATCAATACCCATTCTTCCTTCTGATGTGATACGAACTGCTTCTTGAGGTGAAGTTGCTCCACTAGTTGGAGTTGTTGAGAATATTATATCAGATGGAATTCTATCATTTGCAGGAGTTCCTGTTGCCTGAACAGCAATTTCTGCACCTCTTGCGTATAAATCACTATCATCAGCACCTATAAATGTAAGAGATCCAATGAAATCATTCTGATTTGGTTTAGTAACTGAACCTATTGAAGTTCCTCTTGTTTTAATTAATTGTATTTCAGGGCCATTATCATCATTAGAACTCCGAATCATCGACATTCTAGTAGAATTATTACCAGTTCCTTCAATTAATAATACTTGATGTTGATTACTTCCCTTTGTATTTCTTCTAGTTTCTCCAGGCCCAATTATGAAAGTTCCAAACTCATCAATACATGCTCTGTCTGCAAGCACTCTACTTGAATTTGCTACTGAAAAATGTAATTTAGATGCATTATAAGAAGCACCACCTTTAGCACTTATCTGTGCTTGTGCAGTATTTGGATTATTATTCCAGAATGCTATACCTGGTCTTGATGACTGTGAATTTGTATAACTTGTAAGTTTGAGTAGATTAGCAGTTCCAGTTCCTATTGCATTTCCAATTTCAACTAAAGTATCTGGACTATCAGTTCCGATACCAACTCTACCAGTTGTTCCTTTGATGGTTATTCTTCTTTCTGCAACAGATGATCCAGCAGTATAAAAATGAACACCACCATTATCACTCTCATTAACACCTATATCAATTCTTGCATGATTATTATTAGCACTTGTGCTTTGAAGTTTTAATACACCAGTAGCACCATCATCTCCATATATTACTCCTCCACCATTAGCAGAATGAAGTGATATACCTGTTGATACAAGACGCATGACCTCACTACCAGCAGATGAATTTCTGAAAAATCTGAGTTCTCTGCTTACACCACTAGATGAGGATGCGTACATTCCAAAATAACCAGATGCGTTGTATAGTATTCCTCGATTATTTCCTGATTGAGTTCCAGCAAAATAAACATTTCCATTACTTGCGATACGGAACATTTCAGTTGTATCTGATGTTTGGAATATTGCATCCGAATTAGATGAATAAACTGCAGCACCACCAATATTAGCAATCGAAACATCTGCACCATTATCATCATCTTCTAAAATAATTTTTGGTGATGCATGATTGATTTGGAATGAAGCAGTTGGAGTATGAGTTCCGATACCTAATTTTCCATCACCAGTAATTCTTGCAACTTCTGCTGATCCACGGAAAATAAAATCACGAGAAGAAGAATTTGTATAAAGATATAAGTTTCCACCTTCACCACCGATTGTTGAGTGTACATTACTATCGGTATCAGTCAATCTAATTAAAGGATTGGCACTTGCCAAGTTTAATAATGCACCTGGTATTGCACTTCCGATACCAACTTTACCTTCATCATCAACTGTAACTACCTGTGATGTACCATCATATAATCTTAATATATCTGCTGTTCCACTCTGAGTTATTGCTACACCTACTACAGTACTACTATTTGCTCCAACTTCTATCCTATCTACACCTATTAAGTTTGTATCTAATGTTGTTGTGGTTCCATTTACTGTTAAATCTCCACCAAGAACTAAGTTACCACTTATATCTCCATTTCCGTTTACATCTAATCCTGTGCAAGTAACAACACCTGCATTAATTCCACCACTACCACCACTGAATGATGATGCTGTTAATATTCCACTTATATTTGCATTTCCAATTACATCTAATTCTTGTTTTGGTTGTAAACTACCAATACCAACTCGATTATTTGCATCATCTAAGTAAAAGAAACCATCATAGTTGAATGGTTTTGCCATTTGTGTGCCATTTACTGTCCCATTACCAGGCACACCAATTCCAATTGGAACTGCTAAAGCAAGACAGAAAAATCCATCCTGTGCTGTAGGAGCATTCGCAAATGTTATTTCGCTATTATTAATTTGATACGCAGACTCTGGTTCTTGTATAACACCACCAACAGAGACTAAAATCGAGAAGGCAGATCCTGGTCTAAATGCAGAACCTCCTACTGTTAAATTAAATGTTTGTGTTGATCCATTAAAAGATGAACTTATATCATCTAACTTTAAATAATTACCACGATTTAAGTCTCTACCTATATAAGGCATTCTGTTACCTCATTTTTTTCTCAGAATAAAACTATTTATCCTTCTTAGTTGGTGCCTCTTCTACTACTTCTGGAGTTGCTTCTGCTGTTGGTGCTTCCTCTTCAGTTTCTTCAGGAATTTTCACACCGAGTTGATCTAGATATTCTGCAATACCTTGTAATTTGACGGCCATCTCACGCTTTGATGTGATCTGGTTATTAAGAGCATTAATCTCGTCAACTAAAGTTTTTTGCTGTGTTAAAACTTGCTTTAAATGATTTTCTTGGTCAGTCATTCTTAATAAATTGATTACTTGTCTATTATATATGATACTTTACAAAGTGTCAACTATACGGTTTTTTCTATGATCCACCAACACCAGCTTGAGCATAATCAGCAACCAACTTTGCCCTCCATGACTCTTTAACTGATGCTGTCCAAACAGCTGTGCATATTGCTTTAACTTCGTCTGCAATAGATGTGACTCCATCAGGTTCTTTATCTAGTGGATTATCAACCAAATTATTGGAACCATCAAGATCACCTGGATCTAACACAAATCTTGTAAAAGATCTTGTAAGTTCTTTACCATCTTTTTTGATGACGCTAGCTTTTCGGACATGTACTGCTTTCCATTGTCCAATAACTTCTATTTTATCGTATTCGATTGTTTCGGTAAGTGCCATTTAGGATTAATCTCCGATTAAAACGGGTTTATGGTGCTTAGTTTTAAGACTTAACTTCGGTCTAATATATCTATGAAGTTTGATAAGTTCCAGCAAACATCATATAACGAGAACTCTCAGATCCCCATCTGCCATTTGATGTGCTTCCTCCTATGTTTGGATAAAATACTTTTGATCCATACTGAGCATATCCTGTATAACAATCATATAAATTATTACTTGTGTTTTTAAAACAAGTTGTATGAGTAAATGTAAACTGTCCACCGTAATAGGGATCATTGTTCATAAACACGTAAGGTAGACCCCAAATTCTTGCTGCCTGAGTATTGAAAGTACCATCTGTACTAAAAGCACCAGTATAATACCAAACATGAACAAGATTACCTATTTTTGTATATCTTGCTGTTGTATATTCTAAAGCATCATCAAAGGTAACATTAACCCATGAACTACCATTATATGCTTGAAGAGCTGGAGTCCATGAGCCCTCTTCATAATCATCCAAAAGTTCGCTACTACCTGTACCTTCAGTTGGGCCAGCAGTTGCAGAGAAGTCAATACCATGACCAGAAGTTCCTATTTGTAAATCACCATTAACAATCTTAAGATGACGGTCAGGATTAGTTCCTACATTATGATCGTCATTGTAAGTTAAACCACCCCAATCATTCTTATATGGAACGGTGTTTACTGGAAGTCCTGCGTCTCCACTAATTGCAGTAGTATCATAAGTCCAACCTCTGGCATAATCTTCACTACCAGATGCAGAATAATAATCTGCAACATAAATTTTAAACCAATATCCAAGACTATCAAAATGAATTACGATCTTACCACTTTCAACTCCAAGAGTGATTAAAGGAGCCCAACCACCACTACTTGAGGCAATACGATTATAGAATTGGCCAGCATATACGTGCCAGCAGATTTGTATATCTACTGTATCTCTTCCACCGTATCTAAAACCTCTGATGGTTACAGATTCTGCGTGTGAAAATCCAGTGTAAGGTATGTTTGTTTTTATTTTAAGTTGTGATGGAGTAGAACTACCTGTAATTTCTAAAATTCCGTGAGATAGTCGTGCATTGCTGTTCACCCTTTGAGTGAGAACTCCACCATTTTGGAGAATCAGTCTCTCATTACCAGCAGTGTACATCTGAATTTTACTTTGAATAGTACCAGAATTACCTGCTAGAAATTGTAACGTACCGCCATTACCACTATATTCATTACCATGCAATGCAATTTGAGCACCTCTAGTTTGTCCTGATGCACCTCCACCACCGATTATTATTCTTTTATTATCAGAACCGTCAGAAGTATTTGAAGTTATCTCATGATCTGTACCAGTTAATTGAATATTACCGTCAGATTTAATGCGAAGTCTTTCAATATCATTTCCAGAACCGACTCCAGTTTGAAATATAATATTACCACCTGTTCCTCCACCCTCATAAGTAGTAAACATTGCATTACAATTGGAGGTATGATATTCAGTATGATATGCTTCACTACCAGAAGTTCTTGTTGTTATTTGTAAAGCAACATTTATTGGTGCAACAGTGTCACCAGGTCTACCCATTAATATACCACCACCATCTGCTGGTCGTATGGTTAATTCTTTTGTAATTTGAGTTGCACTGTGGTGTCCAATACCAATTTTACCATCTGATGTGATGGTAAATCTTGTAGTATTACTTGATGTAGTTCTAAAGTTTAAAGATCCAGTCTCATTATCAATATATCCATTACTACCTCCGTGCCAAATACTCAGATCCTGATGTTCACCAAATTGTAATTTTTGAGAATCATTTGGTAACTGAATACTAGCATCAGGTTCAATTCTTAATGCTGTTTTACTAGCACCAGCAGCCGAACTAACAACCATAGATATTCTACCATCATCTTTGTTCGTGGTATCGTCACCAGATTGTAAGTAAATTTGACAGACGTTATTTTGATTATTCCATCTTCCTTCCAATATTCCTAAAGCTGATGATGCAGCTGTTCTTGCTGCATCAAATCTCATTGACGTGTATTCGTTTCCAGTATTTCTTAATCTTAATCCTAATCCCTGTGTAGTTGAAGTTATATTAAGTAAACTTGCATCATAAGTTAAAGTTGATTCACCAACTAAGTTTGTTCCACTACCACCAGTAATTACTCTGTTGTCTGCATTGCCTGTTATCGTTACCTGTGTTGGAATTGCACTCCAAGTTGGTGCACTACTTGAACCACCACTTGTTAATACCTGACCAGATGACCCATAATTTGCTCCAGCGATACCAATTTGACCTGCAGATCCGATGCGAAGTCTTTCTGCTAAAGTTCCAGAATGTCTTGTCTGAATTGCAAAATCAGCAGAGGAACTCGTAGAATTGTTTAGACAGTTTAAGTTAACAACTCCTTTTCCATTTCCATCAGAATACATGTGTATTCCAGAAGAGTTTGTAGCAGCAGAGGAATTAATATTTCCAATTGCTAATTGAGCACTCGTTGCATTTGCTGCATATGCGGTATTATGAGCTTCTCGTACATCTAATTTGTAAGATGGAGAATTAAGATTAGTTCCGATTCCAACTTTACCATCTGAGTTTACAGTGAGATGGTCATTAGCACCATGAGTAAGATTTATGGCACCAGTTTTATGATTATTAATGAATAAATGCTCAGTAGCATTTTCATACATTCCAATTTGATATTGTGCAGCATTACTAGAATCTCTAACGAGATAATTCTGCGTAAAACTATTTCCACCTGCATTAGGAGACTTGATATCTATATTTCCACTCGGTCTAATGAAAGTTTGACATCCACCATTTTCAATTTGGAATGAGTTTGTATAACTACCTGTGTGATGATAAACGATAGTTCCAGCATTTGCATCTGCTGAATCACCAAAGAAGATATGATTGTATGAACTTGCTAATAACTGAATGTCTGCACTACTTTCAGTACCTGCAGATATTATTAATTGTGCTCTTCGACTACTTATCTGTGGTGATCCGTATGATGTACCATCAGATATGTGGAGGCCTGCTAGTGGATTGATGGTTCCGATACCAACTTTGCCATCAGCAGCACCAGCACCTACAATACGAAGTCTTTCAACTCCACTGGTGTAGAATCGCATGTAATCACCATTATTATGGTATTGAATTCTACCTTGTGTTTCACTACCACTATCACCGAATACTATATTTGTATTACCTGTAGTAGTATTTGATTCAAGTGCTAATGTAGGATTATCTGCTTGAATATGTAATTTATGATTTGGAATAGCACTTCCGATACCAATATTACCCTCATCATCAACTGTAACCACCTGTGATGTGCCATCATATAATCTAAGTAAATCTCCTGATCCATTATGTGTAACTGCAACAGCCACATTAGTACCAGCAGTTGTAACTTCTATTTTATCTACATCTATTAAATTCGTATCTAATGTTGTTGTAGTTCCATTTACAGTCAGATCACCTGTGACTGTTAAATCACCTGTAATTGCTGCATCATTGACTGTTACATTATCAGTGTTCTTTAAAACTACAGATCCAGTTCGACCATAGAAATTAGTAACTCCACTTCCACCACTTCCACTCGTTGAACCAGCAAAACCAATATGTCTTACTTGTATCTGAACATTTGCGTCAGGTGCGGTTACAAATGTCAATACATTCTCAACTACATTATATGCTCTGACTGTTCCATCAGGGTCATTTGGATACTGTACTACACCATCTATTGTGACTAATATATTTCGATTATCTGGTGGACTCTTTGATAAATTAAATGATACTGTGCTTCCGTTTCCTGTAAAATTATCTACATCATTATCTGATATATCAAAGGTAACATTATTGTTTGTTAATACATGTGCCCAATATACATCACCTACAACAGGTGCTTGTGATAAAACAATCGTACCATCTAAATCAAACCCAAATCCTGTGCTTGGTGTTGCACTATCATGTGGTTGCTGTATAACACCATTGACTGATATAACTAATTGTGCTGATCTTGTTATCTTTGCTTTTTGTCCGTTTGTATGAGTTGCTTTAAATTTTGTATTGATACCATCAAATGCAACATTCAATGTATGAGAAGATCCACTACCAACATTTGTTATATTGACTGCTATTCCATTAGTTGCATTACTTGCACTTGTTGCTAATTTTATTGTATGGTGATCGTGTTTGATAATATAATATACACCATCTGAAAGACCTGCAATTACGCTTCCACCACCCTTATTATATGTTACTCTTTGTCCTTGTACAAATCTATGATTTAAAGAAGTTATTGTATCATTTGCAGCAGAAACTACACTCGCATCAGAACCATCAAAAGTTAAAGTATATGATGATATGTCGTCAAGTATTTTAAAATTATTTTCATCTCCTTTGGATGGACTTTGACCAAGATATGGCATGATGTTCTAACTTTTTAAGTATTTATTGAATCAATCACTGCTTGCGGAGTGTTATTGATCACTGTTTGTGCTGCTGCTCTTTCTGTTTCATCAGCAACAACTAATGGATTTCTTACTGCATCAACTATAAGTGGTAATGGTTGAATTACATAACCAATTACATCCCTATCAACATAAGAATTAGTACTTTCATCCCAAACATTTTCAGTTCCAACCACACCTTTTACACCAGCCGATAATTCATACTGTGCGAGTCTTGCAGTTGCTTTTATATACTCTTCTTTTTGTCTATCAAAGATTGCTGCATTTACCCAATCAGGAATTGGTGCGATTGAAGTAATACCAACTTGAGTTTTTGGATACTTATCTTTTATTGCTTTGATATCTGCCTTCCACGCATCTACTCCACTATGATAAATTTTATCTAATTGTTCTTCAAGTGGTGGATACTCTGCAGCACGAGCTTCAGTATAAGTAGTGACACCAACATAGTCAGCACCCTCCACAATTCCAGTTCCATTTATATAGATATCTTCGACAAATTCCCTGTAGTCCCAATTCTCAGACGATATTGGTATTGATTTTATTAATTGGCCCGAATCTGATAATTGATTAATTGCAACATCTTGACCATCGGATGAGTATATTTTATATTTCATATTGCTGCTGAAAGTAGAATTGAATTTCTTCTTGCTGAACTATTACGAGAAGCAACATGACATGGAGTAACTGAACCAGCATTTGAACCAGGATTCCAATCTAACCATATACCATGTAAACTTGAACCAGCAGTATTAATGGTATTAAAAGTTACATTTTGAGATGAACTTCCATTATACTGAGCATAAAAAGAATTACTTGGACTGTTTACATCATCAAAATCATAAACTGATGCACTTGGCATTCCTCTCATTGAAACTGGTAAAAAAGTCATTGTTTGAAAAACTCCTGATGAACGAGTCCATCCTCTACCAATCACATTATAATCACCTTGACCTGGATTATAACCACCCAAAGTTGCTGCAGATCCGTTGTTTATAGCATATGAACCTGGTGCTATACCATATTGGCAACCTAAAACTTGAATTCTTCTCATACAATAGATTAACTCCTCTGAATAATCACGATGTTCATACGGTGTAGCAGTCTCTCCAACTTCCATCTGCACTCCTGTAAGATTTATATAATTACTTGTGCTGTCTGCAAAATTAATACCACCATCAGCAATTGGATGTGCTCTGACTTCTTGTCCTTGTCCTGTTGCTATTGGTACAAAATTTCCATTTTCTGTATTGTAACCTCCAGAGTTTTGTGAGTAATTATCTCCACCACTCCAAAAGAATTCGATAACAGCTCCTTTATTGGTATGGTAATCCATTTGAAAATTATAATCACCAGGATATGTAACAGTTTTATGTTCCCAAGTATTTGGTTTTTCAATTGTGACACGTCTTACACAAGTGCTGTCATTTCCACTAGAGTGGTTGTTTGATTCATTTTCAAGATTTACTGCAATTATTCCTGTTTTGTTTGATTTGATCCAAAAAGAAACTGTTACTGGTTTTGCATACAGGGTTCCATATTGAAGAACCCAAGAATCCACACACTCCATTCTATAAACAGTATAAAAAAAACTAGCAGCATCAAGACTTGTATCTGCTGTAGTGCATTGAAGTTTTAGACTTTTAGGAAATTCTTTATGATAGGGAGTATCATTGTCCTGAGAGGCTCTAAAAGTTCCTGCAGCATTAATAAGATGTTGCCATAAATCTGGGCCGTGATTACTGTTGGTTCCACTACTAAAGTAACTACTAGTTGATCCAGTCTGACAAATTCTCATATCTCCATTCGCATTCAATCTTCTTCTACCAGCTCTTGCGAGGTTAAAGGTTTCTTCTGGATTTCTTGAGTTTAATATTTCAAGACCGTGATCTCCTACTGGGAGATCAAGTTCATTCATCTTGTCTCTCAGTGTGAAAGTCGGTTTTTCTATTCTGACTGTCATGTTATTGTTCTATGATGAGACCGTTTGATGCTGATATATCGTGTGTAACGGGTGTCTCTGTGTTATTTATTCTAACTAATCCACGGAAATCACTACGCCCAACCGATGTACCTGCGTGTACAACATTTGTAGAATCATCAAAAGCAAGACCTGTTATTGCTGCTGCTGAACCAAACAAAGTACACTTTGCATTTTTTCCAAATAATTGAAGTTCATCTTTATACATCTTTTCAATCTGTTCTTTTGATGGTGCAAGTGTTTTTCCAATGCGAAGAAGTGTCATCTTAATTCCAGAGTCTGCACTACCCATATTAGGTGAGTGTCCAATTTCAACTATTCTCTTTTTATTACTATATGTACCATCAGCAGTTGAATTTAAAGTTTTACTCACATCTAATTTACCATCTACCCACAATTCAGCATTACCACCTCTTCTGATTGCACAAACCATGTGCCATCCATTACTATCCTGTATACCGTTGGTTCCTGTAATTCCCTGATAAGAACTTCCACCATCATCTGTTAAATCAAGTCTAACATTTCCACTATTGAAATAGATACCGACTCTACCAGCAAGTGAGCTATCTACATTATAACTCCAGTGTGATAATAAAACCTGACCAGTTGAGGATTCGCCTGGATTTACCCAGAATATGTAATACCAATCTCCACTGCCCATTTCTAAGTTAGGATTGGTACCAGCTCTAATATAATTAGAACTACTAAATCCACCAAATGCCATTAACTCTGCACCATCAGCAACAGGTGTTTTTGTAACTGTTCCAAAAGTTACATAGTCTTCACCATAAGGTTTTGTACGATCAGTTAATCTTCCGTGAGTATAGGTACAAGTAAGATTATCAAGTTCAAACACAGTACCATTGTTTGGATCAAGTCCAAGTAAAATTCCAGTTGCACCGCCTGGTGAATCTACTGTTGTTGTGATTGAAAATGTTCCGTTTGCTCCACCACCAAAACTGTATGCCGAAGCACGGTTTCCAGTTGAATCAGCTAAAGTTCCAAGACCACCAGAATCAGGAAAAGAACCTAAATCATCATTGTAGGGATAAAATTGAGCTACAGTAGCATTACCACCTGAAATTGAGTAATAGTTTCCACTTACAGTAATTGTTGCTCCTTGTGGAACCGTATGGTCAAATGCTCCATATGCATATACATCACCAGTACCACTATTATTATATCTCATACGACCATTATTATATGTTACTGTTCCACGATTAGTATCCCAGTTTTGCCATCCAGTAATATTACTATCAAAGGTTCCGTTTTGAAGGATGTTTGCTCCTGATGTGCTTATTCCAACCTCTGTAGAATTGAGGTTGTTCACCATTGTATCTCTTGGCATCCATCCAGTGTTATATGTGTGTCTAATATATGCAACTAAGTCTTGATTTACAGTTGATGAATTAAATATTGGTTCTGGATGGATTAAATTGAGTGCTTCTGAAGTTCCGACAGCAAAATCATGACCTCTCATTGCTGCTAATCTATGGAATGTATCAGTCGTATCTCCCTGTATAACTGTTACTTTACCTAAACCACCATAATTGTATTTGTAATATACAGATTCCCAATTTGCATAAGTTGCCCAATCTAATTCTTGAATGTGATGATAATCTCTAGCAAATACAATACCATTATTATTTTGTGCATGTGTATCATTATGAACCACCAATCCACCATTTTCTGTAAATATAATTGCTTCAGGGCTATAACTATTTTGGAGATTAGAAACTAGTAATTTATGATACATTCCACGATGTGCTTCAATATGAGTATCAGTTGCGATTACTATCGTGGGATCTGGTATTCCTCTATCTGGATTGATTGGAGTATTTGGCATAACTTTCGCATCCAATGAGTATACCTCATCATTACTAAGTTGATGTTTTCCACCACCACTACCATATATCCATTTATTACCACCATTTCGATGTGATCCTACTGGTAATGCATATGGAGTATCATAACCTGCTTCTTTAAAGTGACCTTTATCCGTAATAAAATCGATTACATGAAGTCCGAATGCCCTTCTCCCCACATATAACATTCCATTTAATGCTTTTACACAGGTTGTATATTCATTTGTTCTTCCGATCATTCTTTGACCATTTGCACCACCTGCTCTGAACACCATCCACATTGCACAATTTGGATCGTCACCATCATATATCGTAACTTCATCATTCTCAGCAACTATAATTGCAACTGCAGGAAATTCTTTGCGGGCACCTCTATCCATATTTACACCTTCATTATACCAAGAAGTGTGTTGTGTTCTCTTTCTCCATGCACCACCATCAGAATCTTTTCGAGTATCATATACAAATAATCCTTGATCTATCGTAGTGTCATTTGTTTTTGCTTTTATTTTATCAACAACAACTTCACCAACAGAATCTTGGTAGGCCAATCCACCCAACATTGCGTTGGTGGGGACTTGACTATTTCCGATTCCGACTAGATTAGGCATTTGTTATATATCTCCTGTGGTATTTATTATGATGTCAGAGTGATTAACTGTGAATCTGGAAGTCTATCTGCATAATACATAATTCTCTTAATTATCACAAAAGCACTATTAGCATAAATTGCGTCTCCTATAATCATCGAATTAATTCCTGTTCCATGAGGAAATGCACCAGAGTTATCGGTTTGAACCGTACCTCCATTTACAGTTGAAGCATAATTATTTTCTTGGAATGCAAATGCATATTTACTAACATTATTAATACCAGCATGGGGTGAATTAGCATTAGTCACAACACTTGAGGAACCAACAACTGATTCAAATCTTGCATTAGCAGTGTTTGTACCCTGTGCTCTCAATTCTATTCGATTAACAGTACCAAAGTCTTGATAAAAACCAACTGTACCTTGATTTGCTATCGAATTAGTTGGTATGGCTTCTGCAATAAGAGTTCCTTCACCTTGATTGAATACATCAGTAACATCTTCTCCATCCAGTCGAACACCACCATCATCTGCAGTACGAGTGCCATTTGCATTAGTATCTGTCTTGATGTATGAGGATACATAATCACTTCTTTCAATTTGAGCACCCCAGACAGCAATGTCTCCGTTTGTGTTACCAACATAAAAAGAATGAGCAGTCGCATTTGTTAATGCTGCTGAACTTGTTACTACAACTCTCTGCCAATTTCTTGTGTTTGATATTGCATTTGCTGTAGAGGTGCTCCCTGTTGCACCATCTCTTATATAAATTGTTGCCTGTGTTGAAGTTATAAGTTTAATATAGATTGAAAGTGTATGTTTTACATTAGCACCAGCAGTGATTTGTTGTCTGAGGACATTTCCATTAAATGTCGTTCCTGTTGCACCACTGATTGTATCTGCCATGAAAACACCAGAGGATGTTCCGTCTGGTGCGGTATATGTATTTCCAGTAATTGAAGCACTACCTACTTTAATCCAACTACCAGTAGCAACCACATCAAATCTGCGACTATAATGTGAGTAATTTGTTCCATCTCCTTCAAACATCAATCCCTTACATTCTCCTGTTACAATATCATGTTCAAATCTTGGTTCATTATCAACAGCAAATTTAACACTACCAACACCATCATGGAATGATGCTTCTCCTACTCTAGCAAATGTCATTTCTGGTTTTAATTTTTTAGTTGCTGCAAAATTAAAATCTAATACTGGTCGTATGTTTGGATAGTCTTGTGATGCTGCGACTTCTCCATGAACAGATACACCTGTAGCAGTGGTTGCAAGTTTAGCAGTTGCATGAGCACTCTGATCATAATATAGATTTACTGCTCCGTTTTCAAAAAACTCAGCCATATTTTCACTTACGGCAGCATTTTGTATATTTAATTGACTTGCAGAAAGAGATAAAATACCAGTGCCTACATCTTTAATCCTAGAATGGGAGCCATCGTGAAAAATTTCTAAATCCTGATCCGAACCCAAATATACTTTCTTACTGTCAGCAATATAAACATTACCAATCTCTGCAGATGCACTACCTATATCAACAGCACCAGCAGTGCCTGGTAGTAAGTGACCAGGATCTCCATCAATATACCATCTTGAGATTGCATTTGTTTGGAAGCGTAAATTAGCATTTTTAGTTTGTTGTATATACAAATCTTGATTACCAGTTGACAACATACCAAAGTAATACTGACCAGCACCATTTACATCAGTTGCTTGAATATAATTAACAAGAGAGTTTCCTTGTGCTAAAGTGTCTTTTAAAATTATATTTCCAAGAGTATCAATTTTAAGAACTTCAGTATTACCTTGATGAACTGTAAAGTTTCTGGCAGTTGTTGAGTTTGCACCTCTTGAATATAATGAGTTATAACTAGCACCAATATACAAAGTCATAAAGTTGACAGTATCAGTATTTTTTATCTGAAGAGTGGCAGCAGAACCACTGTTTACATCAAGTAGAGCACTCGGTGTTCCACTTCCAATACCAACTTTACCATCTGCTAATACTGTAATTCTTTTTGTTCCTGCAGTTGCAAAGGAGAGTATATTAGTACCACCTCTATACATTCCACTATCATGGTCTGAATAGAAAGCATATGAGGGTTCAGCGTTTGTTCCGTTTGCTCCTCTTGACTGACCTGAATATCTTATTGAACCTACGACATCTAATGCCATAGTGCTAAGTGGAATGGTGCTTCCGATACCGACATTACCTGCACTTGTGATGCGAAGTCTTTCTGTAATATCACCTCTACCACTATTTGCAGAACTATCTACATTTGGACTTGTATAAAATACTAATGCTCCTGGTGCTTGAGAAACTGCTTCACGAATGACAGAAATTTTTGCCATATCTCCAGCATTATTTTCGTTTATCCACCTTAACGATGCTGGTTGTTCACCAGTATTATTATTAGGAGATTTGAATATTAAACGACCACTACTATCAATTTGTAACCTTTGTTCTGAATTTGTATGTAATTCTACGGTATTAGAATGAAACTGTAATTTTGTGCCAGTATTACCAGTATGCACAAGACTATCTGCCATAGATATTGAATCACTTATTTTATTAAAAGTAGCAGTTCCTGTTGCATTTATATTTCCACCATCAGCAATTTTAAAAACTTCAGTGCTTGTATCATAAACACTAAGTATATCTCCTGAACCTCTTTGTGTGATTATACCTGCGACTGCTGTTGTATTTGCATCGACTCTTAATATCTCAACTTCTCTTAGAGTTGTGTTTAATGTGGTGAAATCTCCGTTTGCTGTAAGATTACCACCAATGACTAAATTGCCACTTATATCTCCATTTCCGTTTAGATCAAATCCTGTTGCAGTTATAATACCTGCAGTAATATTTTTACTTGAACCACCAGTAAAAGGCCCATCAAATCCTGTCGCAGTAACAATACCCGCAACATTTATACCAGGATCTAATATACCTCCACTAACTTTGGTGAGTGCCATTTATTACCCCTATGTTATTTCCATGATTGTCAGAGCAACATCAAGACTATTGTTGACATCACTGACTGCAGTAAAAGTATCCGTGGTTTCTAAAACAACTTTATTTCCACCCATGAATTCAAATGATGAACCTTGAGGTATTGGAACATTTTTCATCAAATTTACATTATCTGTTGCTGCTCTTGTAACTCCAACACCTACATTGATACTTGAACCTGAAGTATTTGCAAGAGTCACACCAATCACAACTGTAGTTGTTGCTGAAGGAACCACATATACATCTGAAGTGGCAGTTCCCACATTTGCTTTCGTTTTTAATTTAAAGGTATTTGCCATGTTTTATCCTAATGCGATTGCAAGTGCTGTTGCGTCTGCTAATGCTGATGCTTGAATACTAACACCATTGACTTTAACATCATTATTACTATTTATCGCACCGACTACATCTAATTTATATGATGGATCAGTCAGACCAATACCGACTTTTGGTGCAGAGGTGGTGGCAATTCCAACATTCTTATTCGCATCATCAACTATAACGACTGATGCGATTTGGGATAGTTCTCGGTTTCTATTAATTGCCATTATAGTTTTTAGTTATTTATTATGTTAAATTGACCCATAAAAATATTTAGTGCTGATAATTCAGAGTTGACCTACGGGGGAAAGTCATACCACTTGTTTTTCTTTCACCTTTTACATCTTCAATCATACCTGATGTTGATCTTGGGTTTTTAGATAGTAGGTATTTGTTAGGACTTCCTTTCTGACATGTCTCATCACTATGAGATCCAGTTCCTGAGTCAAAAGTCATATCATTTAATTCACTATTTCTTTGTAAATATCCTATTGCATCTGACTGATTAAATCTTATTTTTGCAGTCGCAAGAGTTGCAAGCACACCACACACTTGAGGAGATGCCATACTTGTACCATTCATTGTACCATAGTAATTACCTGTTCCATAACCAGTTTTTGTATCATCATTTCCAGTGTTTCCATATGCTCCTAATATGCGAACACCTGGTGCAAAAACTGTAATACCTGGCCCATATTGTGTAAATGTTGCTCTCGTAAAATTACGAGTATTATTTAATGCACCAACATTAATTATAGGCACATCAGGTGTATTAGGTGCACCACCTCTACAAAAATGCATTTGATATACTGTGCTTGCATTATATTGATAACCTATAGTATTATTCCAGTCATCTCCAGTAGGAACATCCATTAAAAGATTATCATTACCAGCAGCACCAACATACACCACACCATCATCTATTGCATCTTGAACATCTGCAGCAACTGCAGCACTATAATAAGGGTAATATTCCAAACCAAAAGTTATACCAAAGTCTGTTTCTACTCCACTTTGTGTCCATCCTGAAGGATTAGGATTATTAGATCTGTATTCTGTACCTCTCCAAAGAACGAAAACTAAATCAGTAAACTGAAATGCTCCTTGATCAGCTCGTAAATATAAAACAGATCCATAACTATGATTTGTAATTGTAGGATTGCGACGGCCAGTTGTAGAGTTTACTGCTTTATATAAATGAAATGCTCTTAGGTAATCATGAACATATAAACCACCAAATATTTGTCCTGAAGCATAAGCAGCAGTAATTGCCATATTGTATATGTTTGCTTCCCTTGCCCAACCATAATGTTTTCCTGCAACTGTGCTTCCAACATGCATTCCGTGAGCTTTTGCCTCTGCTGTACCTTGCCTATATGTTATAGTTCCTGTGGGTAGAGTTTGAGAATCATCATCAATACTACTTACGGTACTGTTTAGTTCAGTAAACCATTGATATTGTACAAATCGTGAATTATTTGTTGAAGGACTCTTCCATTCAGCAGCATCATACGCCATCGGGCCATCAACAATAACTACATCTACATGTTTACCATCATTATGAATATCAACACTTGTATTAACAACTTCATCTGTCGCTCCTGCCGATCTTTTTCCAAAAGTTCCCTTTGCTCTTTGAGATGAAGTTCCAGCACAGTGAACATGTCCCCATTGAAGATCTGTGCTCATATCGTATCTAAAAATCTGACAGGTTCCAGATGCAGATGTGTTTGGAGGTGAACCTGGTATTGCAAAAATGAAATTATTTGCGTCTACTATTGAAGAAATAGGCACCTTACTATAATAATTTGATCCTGATACGTACCAAAATATATCATCATTCACCGCACAATCGTGATTTGTAAGTGTTACTTTTATAGAATTGGCAGGTATTCCACCTGAAGCAGATGATCCTGTTTGAACATATGATAATCCAGTAAATGCTGTAGATTCCTTAAGGAAAACACCATTCTTAGTGTATGATGTATTATTGTATATTGCTTGTGGTATCTCAACCACTCTATCTGTAACCTCTTCAACATCTACAACTCTCGAATCTTTCTTCAACTCCTCTGCCTGTTCAGCAGTCATATAGTAATGTGTATTCCGACTTATCGGACGTTTCTTAGATAATTTAAATCCATTTGAAGACATCTCTGCATAGAAATCTTCAAGATCATCTTTACTTTTTAACGTAACAATATATTCTTTCATTTAAATCTCCAGTGCTAGGTAATGTAAAGTTACTGTAATTGCTCCTGCACCTGAACCTGTATTCTTTACCTTTACATACACATTAGTTGAAGGAGTTCCATCGTTATTCCAACCGATTATACCAGGTGTTATAATTTGTGTAGCAGCACCAGTTGTAATTACCTCTGCAATTACACCAGAACCAGGTGCTGGATCAGTGGTTTGATTTCTACTTGAATCGTTACTCCTACTCGTTGAATCTGTATACAAAGTCACCCATGCAGCTGCGGAGGTTTGTATTTTTTGTAAAACGTAAGACTTTGCTGCTGTTATTGTTATATTACCAGATGCACCAACAACTAGTGATGATGTAGCAGCATTTGCAGTTGTTCTTGCCTGTGTTGGACTACTCCAAGTTGGTGGTGCATCACCATTACTCTTTAATACCTGCCCTGAAGATCCATAGTTTGACGCACCATTTACACAGAGTGCACCTGAAGCAGCAAACCTAAATCTTTCTACCATTGTTGTGGTTGTAGATCCGTTTACACCATATCCGTTCAGACCAAAAGAGATCGCAGTTGCTCTATAGTTTGGATATGCACCCCAAGTTCCTGTTGGTATACCTCTAATATATCCACCCTCAAAAGCATTTTGATAACCAGAGAAGTAAATACTACCTAACTGTGCAGCACTTTGAGGACTTCGATTATTTAAATTTAAAACTGCATGATCACTAATTGTTGATGTTGATGTTCTATAAGATCTAGATAAAGTTAAACTTTGTCCATCTTCTGTTCCATTACCATGTTGACTTTTACCACCTGACATAGGCCCGATAAACCATCTACCACTATAATCTACATGTCCTACGTCAAAGGTGTAACTTGCACCAGAATTAGAAGCATCTGTAAATCCAGTTGTAAATAGTAATTCATCTTGCTTATCACCAGAAGCAGGATTGTTAAGAGTTTGGGATATTTCAATTTTTCCTCTGTTTCTTTCAATAGTTGCTCGTGTTCCAATATCAGAAATTATTATAGTGCCAGCCATATTCTGATGATACTGGCAGACATAATATAATAAATCAGGTGCATCATGTGGGACTGCAAAAGTTATAGTTCCTGTCTCTCTATTACCTGTAACAGTAACACCAGAAGTATACAAATTACCACCACTATATTGCCCACTTACTGTTTGAATATGGAATGGATGACCTGATGCGTTCATATTGAAAGTATAAGTTAATCCACGACTTAAATATAAAGTAGGATCGTTTTCTCCTCCAATTACATAATGATTGGATGAAGAATTTGTAACTGTATATGGTTTTGCTGCGATTGTTCCTGATACGTTTGTAAGACTCGCACCACTAATTGCAGGTAAAGCACCAGTTAATCTGGATGCTGACATTGTACCAGAAGCAATATTACTTGCATTTAAATTTGTTAAAGTTTCTCCTGATCCACTAAATTTAGTTGCCGATAAAACCTCAGTTGAAGAATTGAAAGTTAAAGTTGAATTTGATTTTGGAGCAAGATCACCTGTTGCAGCAGTTGTAAATAGAACATTACATGTAGTATCACTTGCCTCATTTGCTATTGTTATCTGAGTTGGAACTGGTAAGTTAGTTAAGTTTGCACCACTTGTTGTAGGTAGTGTTGTAGGAAATCTACCATTTGCAATTGTTCCTGTTAAATTACTTGCATCTAATGAACCACTGAATGATGTTGCTGTGCAAACTCCTGTTATTTTTACACCTGCTTGATCAGTAACTAATTTTGCCGATTCTGCATGATCAAGTTGCACATATGCCGATTTTGGACTTATTCTAATATATGAAAAGTCTTCAAACCATAATGGTAGATTGCCACTAGCATTACCTCTAAATTGATTTCTACTTGCAGAACTACTATAACTTATTGCAAGGTGAGTTGAAGCACCATTATAAAGATAAAATCCTTGGTTGCCAGTACCGATTTGGGCCTGAAAACTACCAGTTAGTGCGTGGAAACGACCTGCTGTAACAGCAGTACCAACAGCATTAATTCCACTAGCATTTGCAGTAACTGCTGAACCAACTACAATTTCATTAAAAACTGATGTTCCTGTGGTGCTGATACCTGCAATGCTACCACTTCCACCAGATGCAGTCACAGTTACAATACCTGCAGAGATTGGAGTTACATCTAAGTTTGTAGAGAAGTTAATTGTGCTTGCAGTTCCAACAGTTGAACCATCGTGTTTGACAATAATACCAGTACCCGATGCAGTCACACCAGTTATGTTTGATCCATCACCATAAAATTGATGGGCAGATACAATACCAACAGATAACTTAGCAGTGTTACCAGAACCAACAGCAGCATCAGGATTTACAGTTCCAATACCAACATTACCATTCGGATTAATATAAAACCTAACATTACTATTACCATCAGCAATAACTATATTGCCACTTAAACTTCTTATATCAAGACCACCTTGATTACCATCATATTTACCTAGTATTGTATTCGCACTTGAATTAATCGCACTACCTGCGTTTGCACCTATAAGTGTGTTTGTAGATCCTGTGGTCATTGTAGAACCAGCAAGATGTCCAACCGCAGTATTACTTGGATATGAACTACTAGCGTTTGAACCTAAAGCACCCAATGCTTGAACTCCAACTGCAGTATTAAAAATACTACTTACATTTGCCCTCATGGCCAAATTACCAACTGCAACACACTGTGCTGCACCAGACATGTTTAGACCAGCTTCGTTACCAATCATTGTAGAAGTGGCATTTGGTGCTTTGATGTCTATTCCCTGAATTGAAGCAGCATTAATTGCAGAGATGATTCCAGTTACAACAATACTTCCTGTGCTATTTGTAATTCTTGCGTGTGTATTATCATGTGATATCTTTAAATCATTATCTGTTCCGAAATTCGCAACAGCATCATCAATAAACTTTGCAGCAAAAGTATTATTATTTGTTCCGAGAGTAACTCCATCAGTTTCAATTTGTCCGAATGTTCCAGTTCCAGTTGCTTCTAAATCTGGGACTGTAATTCCTGAAGAAGTAGTTGTTAGTTTTGTTTGATTCTGATATTTAAGATCAACGCCTGCACTTGAAAAAGTTGCATACTCCCAATTGGGATGACCATTTTGACCAAGTTTAATATTATTACTATTTTGAAGTTCTAATCCACCAGTACTAGAACTGTTTATCATGTCAAGAGTGAGATTAGTCTGTAAATTAAATAAAGTTCCAATATTTACAATACTATTAAAAGTAGAAATACCACTTACACTTAAATTTCGTGTAGCAATATCTGCACCAAAAGTAGATGTCGTACCTGCACTCGTTACATTGATACCACTAACGAAAAGATTTGTACCATCAAAAGTTAAATTAGCACTATCAACTAGTCTTCCAGAAGCACTACCAGCATAAGGAACACGACCATTAGTTAAATTACCAACCTCTAAGAAACCAGTAGTAGAAATTCCAGATACATCCAAACTTCCTGTAATATCAATATTTCCTGTTCCAGTTATAAACTTGCTATTAAGATCAAGGTTCCCACCCAATTGCGGTGTCGTGTCATCAACAACATCAGTTAGTCCACCACTACTAATTGTGACAGTTGCAGTTCCTGCACTCAATGTAGCAGCAACACCACTACCAACAAAGTTAAATGTACCTGCAGTTCCTACAGCAGACCCCTCATCCTTGACAATAACACCAGTTCCTGATGCTACAACTCCAGTCAATCCAGATCCATCACCTCTATATTGTGTCGCAGTTATAATACCAGTTACATTTATTCCATCAGAATTTGCAGTTATTCCAGTTCCGACTTCTAACCCTTTCTTTACCTTAAAATTTTCAGCAGCCACAGGTTCACTCTCCCCCGTTGTTTATAATGTATTTATTAAACCTTAATACCAGTAAACTTAACTTTAAATACTGTTGAGTTTGTACTTGCAGGTGTTGCTAGTAATCTCATATTTCCTGAACTTACATCAAGTGCAAAAGTTGAGAGAGATGACGTTGTAAATAATGTGCCATACTCGTTGAAAGTGGCATTTGTTCCATCGTGAATTGCAAGAACTTTGGTTACATGATACTTCGTTCCTTCTGTAATTTGAATTGTATATTCTGCAGATCGATATGTCGCAATTGGTAGACTTAAAATTGCAGTTTGAGATGTAGATGTTGTAGTTGTAGAAGGCGTATAATCATTTACAAATGCACTTCCATTATGTTGCAATGTCTCACCAACAACTGGTGCTCCTGTTATCGTTACATCTGCTAATCCAGTTAAATTTGATGCTCCACCGCCACTCGTAACTGGAAGTGTATTCAGAGAAATAAATTCAAGTGTGTCGTTTTCAAAAGCAGCATCATCTAATACAATTGTCGATCCGTTGCTTGCTGTAAATTCAGATGTTGGTAATTTAACACCGTTGACAAATACATCAACAAATCCAACATTATAAGAGAAGTTAAATGATGTTTGACCAGCTGTTGCTGTCTGAGTAGAAGTTGTTCGACTACTTGGCAATGCTGCCCAAGTGACACCAGTTCCAACTGATTTTAGATAGTATCCATCCGTTCCTGTTGTTGAACCTGCACTGACTGATCCTGTGAATGTTGCATCACCTGTGTTTAACGTGGTTGTATCTACTTGTCCAAATACTGTAATACCGATTCCAGAGGTTGATAATTTAATACTATAATCTGGAGCATATCCTTTTGTATACCATAAATTTACAGGGCCATCAGCGTTAACCCAACTTAGACCAGTTCTTGTTGTACCTGTATTTTGTAACGTAAAAGAATTTGTTCTGTATGTCATCGCAGAAGCATACTTCTGGTGAGGAGCATAACTTGGGCCAGTACCAAATTGAATTTGACATTGATTACCAGGATCAAATATTTTTATTCTTCCTGCTATAATACTATCTGTTGCACCATTATCACTAGAAGATGTTACCTTAAATCCCCGACTAGTTGTTATTCCTGCAAATACTGCCTGTCCGTTTGAATCAATCGTTGCTCCAGTTCCAACAGTAATTGTTCCACCAATCGATACATTATCTGGAAGACCGATGACTACTTTA
>VMHT01177167.1_pt1 | contig 35844 bp, 53 predicted proteins | sample 4693611 | NCBI WGS metagenome assembly VMHT01 (sample SAMN12280063, study PRJNA550983) | marine metagenome | isolation source: seawater sampled from same location over 5 years 0.02-0.2 micron viral filtrate | place: USA: collected off the coast of southern California halfway between the port... ...
ACTTTTTTTTATATATATATTTATATATATATTTTTTTACTTTTTTCTTTTCTTTATTTTTTTGATGTTAACTTTTTTTCTTTCTTTTCTTTTTTTAGTTTACCGTTGTAATACTTGCCAACACAAGCAGTGCAATACAATGGTGCTTTACCACCTACGCCTGTTCTACCGTTAAAAGGCTTGTTGCAACCGTTGCAAAAGTAACTCTTTAATGGCTTGTACCAATCATACCCTTTGTATTCTTTAAGAATCTGATAAGCACGTTGACGTGATATGCCAAAGTGCTTACCTAATTCTGAATAAGTAACATTAGGATTATCAGAGTACAACTGCAATAATTCTTTATCCCTCTGTGTTACTTGCATCTTCATCTGCTATTCCTAACGCTTCTTTTGTTGCCTGTATGCCTTCGTCTAGCCATAGAGGGTATGAGTATATCGCAAGCCTTAAAGCATCCCTATCAGCTTCTGTAGCATGTTCAGATGTGCAAAAATCTGTAAATGCTTTTAGTGCTACCTGCTTCTCTATGCTTTCTCTTTGCAATTTATCTTTTTCTTCAAAGTATGCTCTAGGCATTAAAAAAACTGCAGGCACTTGGTCATCAGGACCTATGCTGCCATAAGGTTTTTCTTTCTGGTCAATGTATTCTTGTGCAACTTCTTTGCCAACTTTTTCTGCAATACCTACAACAGGTTTTTTTGTAGTGTCAAAGTCTATGGATATGCCTTCCCATTTTTCTTTGCCTTTTTCTACTTTGCACATTAGTTGCACTATTGCTTCTGTATCTTTCTCTAGTTTGTCTACGCCATCAATGCCTTGAAAATCCCAATAGCGTTTAGTAACGCCTGTTGCTGGGTCATGGTCACCGTAGATAGTCCAAGAGTTTGGGTTAGTTTCAAATTGACTTTTAAACACGAAACGTACATGCAAAGGTTTGTATGTAGTAACGCCATCATCACTTTGTTGTGCCACCTCTAACACAAATGGTTGTGGTGGTGGATTCTTAGCCATCATTGCTTCCATCATTGCTAGCTTGTCTTTATTTTGGTTTTCGTTATATGTTGCCATATTACTCCTTCTGTTTTGTTTATTTTTATTATAGTTACATATTTAAAATTGTAAAACTGACTTACCAGCAAGTTCTAAATTTATGGGAAACTTTGTCACCCACCATTGTTTCCAATCGTCACCTGTTTGCACTGCCACTTGTTCTAATTCTAGAATTAATTGTCTTGCCTTAGAATTATTTAAAAAAGTTTTTCTAACTTCTGACCATTGTTTTAGACCCTTGATATGTTCTGTATCAAGTACAATACATTTCTGCAGTTCTGGTGTTTGGTGATATACACTTAAACATTGCACATCTTCTGTAAGCCAAACATACCTGCCAATGGTTGCGTATTGTATTGCAAGATGTTTCTTTAGGTCAGATACATCCATGTCTGCAGGTATATCTACATGACCTTTAGCAGTAGCAACTTTGTTTTGCATAATACTGTAGCCTTCTGGGTGTATCTTTTTATCTTGCATTATCATTGGCAATGCGTATTGATTTGTTATGTGACATAACCAATATGGTTTATCCATTTTTCTTCCTACCACCTTTCCATGTTGTGTAGTCTAATGAATTGTAGGCAATATCTTTTTTGCCACAACTGCACCTGCCTACAGATTTACGACCATTTGGTGACGGGTGTATGTATTTATGAACGTGTACTTTTTGCATTTTTCTTACCTTTCTTTTTGTATCGTTTAGGGTAGTGTGTGCCCTGTAGTTGTATGTTGCTTATTGTGTACTTGTATGCACTTTCTAAATAATTAGTTTCTAAGCCACAGTCAATGTAACCGTCATAGATTGTCCTGTAATACTGCACAGGTGGCTTGCCTATGCCGTCTGTGTTAGTCATGTAATAGTACATAACCTTTACTGTCTCACCTTCTACTGTAGCGTTAAAGAAGTCCTTGTCATAAAGATAAGGGTAGTTCTCGTAACGGTCTAATGCTACTTCGTCTTGCTCTTTTATTCTGAACACGCCACCTACAACTTGTGAGCCTGCATGTGGTTCTATGTCTGCAACACCTCTAAAGACTAATCGCCAATCGTCAATAATAGTATTGCCAATGTGCTCTGCACTAGGGCATCTAACTGACATCTGGTCAAAGTTAAGGTTGCTGCCGTAAGCAAAATAGTAAGGTGTAACACCAAACTTTTTGTCTACAGGTGTATCTATATCTAGACCACCGTATGTGTAATGTCGGTATCTGTTGATACCGACATATTTATTAAACTTAGTCATTGAGTTGTTCCTTTCTTGCTTCTATTTTATTAAGTAATTCTGTCTCGCCTGCAACCTGTAGTTTGTCTACAAGTGTAAGCCATAATTTTTCTGGGTCATTGTGCTTAGGTACAGGTATTTTTACCATTGGTATTTCTGCCCATCTAAACAAGAAATCAATAAGCTGAATAAACATATTTAACTTGTCAAAGTTAAGTGTGCCAGCATGGTGTCTGATTTCTATAGTGTTGTGCTTTCTGATAGATGTAAGATTTACCTTCATGTACCTGTTGTGTGGGTTAAGAGCACCGTTGTAGTCATGTCTGTAAAATCGCTTGTCAGTAGCTTTCTTTAAAGACACAATAGTATTAATTTTTGATTGTACATTTGTGTTACCAAAAGTTGTTGCCCACTGTCTATTATTATTACCACGCCTAGAGTTTGGCATAATAAGGTCAATAGCAGGCTCATACATAGCGTATAACTGTAAGAACCTACCTAGAGTATAGAAATCAGTTTGTTGCACGCCAAAGTGAATGTGTGTGCCAGCATTTACAGTAACTTTGCAGTCACCAAATAAATCTAAACCTTTAAGCATATTGTTAAGTCTAATAAGACCGTCATTACTATCGTCTAGTATTGGTGATACAAGTTCCCAACCGTTTCTGTGGTTAAGTGAGCCATCAGTAGTTAGCACCCATGTAGATAAATCGTTTCTAGGATTGCTACTGTGACTACTATAAGACCTAATTTCTACACGTTCTTCTGTGTATTCTATAAGGTGATTTGCTAGTTGTCTTTGTGATTTAGTACCGTTGTATACAAATTCTAACTCTATTCCAAAAGTTCTTGACATGTATTGTGTATTGTCAAAACCTTTTTTTAGTCTTGCTTGTATATCTTTTATACGTTGGTTTTTCATTTAGACCTCCAAGTCTGTTTTGTTGTATAAAGATACTATAGCATATCTTCTTTAAAAATGTAAAGTTTAATTTTTATATAGGTTTTTTATTTTGTGTTTGCAATAATAATTGCTTCTACTACAACTCTACATTTACTGCAGTATTCTTTTGCATCAGGTGATATAGGTGGGAACAAACATAATTCAGATAAATCTTTCTGTTCGTATGTGCCACATAATGTTTTAACCTTGTCTGGTTCTATAGATATTATTTCACAATATTCTGTAGCATTATTTTGCTTTGTGAATGGTTGCAGGTTGTCTGGTTCGTAGCCTTCAGGCACTAAGAACTCCATTATTTTACAATAGAAATATCTTGTGCTTGGTTACTGTCTACCAAAAATTTATAATCAGCTTCTGGTATTTCTGCTTCTTCTCCACTTTTTATTTCCCATGTACCATTGCTAAAGTTGCCTTCGCCATTGTATTTAACTTTTACTGTTTTATCTTTTGCCATTTTACTCCTTATGCGTAAACGCTTTGTAAATTAGTTCTTCTTGCCATTATATCTGTAAGACCACGATTTTCACCACCTATCTCTAAGATAATTTCATCTTGCCTACCTCTTTCCATAATTACACGTCTGCCAGTAACTAATTTGTCTACTGGTCCTATCTCACTTGTTGTGCTTGTAGAGTATATAAATTCTTCTAGGGTTATCTTGTCACCAACTTGTATATTGTAACTAGCATCACTGTTGTCTCTATTGTAAATTACAGCATTTAATGTTCCAGAAGTTCTATCGTTTATTTCTACAATGTCATATTGTATTTGATTAGATGTATTTACAGATGCTTTAACACCAACGTCACCAGCAATACATGCTGTTCTTATAACTGTACTTAACTTATTCCAGCGTACAGGTAAATCTAGTGTGTTACCTATATCATCATAAGCACCTATAACTGCAGGCACATCTATCTGTCTATTTGCACTGTTATCATTGCTTGCAGATTGTGGCACTATAAGATTGTCATTAAGAAGTGTTCTAATATAGTTACCTGCTTTTACATTACCTGCATCTACTTTTGCGACACCTGTACAACCTATATGTCTATATTGAAAGTATACTAAGTTATCTGCAAATTCTAATATCCAAGAAAACTGTCCTGTGCTTTTACCTCCTGCAGTAACCTGTGTTGCAAATTCTGCCATTTCTATAAGTGTAGCGTTACCTCTTGCAGTTCTTTCTGCAGACGTAGTTGTTTGTCTTGCATCTACTATATGTTCTCTTATGCCTATACTAGCTTGTGATGTTGTGTCGTTAACTCTTGTAATGTTTCTGCTTGCACCAGTATTGTTGCCTAATACTATTATTTCATTTGCTAGGCTATGAAAATCAAATGTCTGTTGCATAAACATACCGTCTTGCAATACTGCCCTAGTCACAGGTCCTGTAAATATGTCAGTGTCTGTTGTTGTTCCTGTAGTTAATACGTTTGTTTTATCTCTTATAATTTTTATAGATGCGTTACCTGCTAAAATTAAGTCTGTACTTTCTGCAGATAAATCTTCACTTCTAATAATTACTTTGCCAATACCATGTGTTCTAAATCTTTCATAGTATTGTGCAGATTGTACTGCTGGTGATATATCTTCTACAGGTCTATTACTCTTACGTTCTAGTATTTGTATTGTTAAATCACTAGGTTGATTAGGAAAGCTTGTGACCATTAGTCTGGTTGCCTAGCAACTTCACCCATTAAGACTTCTATGTTGCCAGATACGTCAAATGAAGCTGCTGCTACCGTAGTTGAAAGAGTAAAGGCTTTAGTTAGAAGTGAGTTATCACCTCCTATTCTATTCCAAGTTATAATTAATTCGCCAATGTCTAATTTTCGAAGGTCACATGTGCCACCACTTGAAACAATATTTTCTAGTAAAAGTTCGTTAATTTTTGTCTTACTAGATGTCATAGTGTCTAGTGGTGCAATCCAAAGCCTATCATAAGTGCCACCAGTAGTTTCTAAAAGGTCAGCACCAAATGTTCCTATACTGTGTCTTATGTTAGGTTGTGTGCTTGTAGCAGTTTGGTATATAGATAAACCGTCTGCTTGGTTATCCTTAATAGTAATTTTATTTGCGTTTATTGATTCTAAATTTAGCGTTTTACAACTATTGCGACTAAAGGTTAGCTTACCAATTTCTATCCTCGTACCGTTTCCGTCTAGCAGTATAGCTTCAGTTTTACCTGACGGCAATGCAGAAGGTTGTCCGTTAGATGCGTAAGATGTACCTAAGTTTACTGAAGTTATACTTAGCTTATCTACTGGTGTACTGTTAAGTATAACTCTTAGTGTATTGTCGCTTGGATTATCTTTACGCCAAGCTAGTTCTCTTTCTAATTCTTCAGAAGGTAAATTTGTTGGTGCAAGGTATATACCACTATCACCATTAGCAAAGCTTCTTTCTTGTATGACCTCTGCAACACCTACACCCACTGCAGTCGTACTACCTATCCCTAAAATTGCTACGGCTAGTTGTGGATTTACGCCCATTGACCTAAGCAGGGAATATGGTGATTTTAAAACCATAAAGAACTTGTGCCACTTTGCAGATTCTGCATTAAGGTATTCTATTTTTTTAAATAACCAGTCTCTAAATGTTTTAACCTCTTTGTAAAAACTAATAGGAGAATACAATATAGCTTTTGGACTTGCCTTTACTAACGATATAAATTCTTTAATGCTTCTTATGTGTATTGCGTATGCTAAGAGTATTGCACCTAGTGATGCACCAACACAATACCAATAGTAAGTTTGTGTTAAATCTATGTAATATAAAACGCTACTATATGTAATTAAAAAATAACTTGTTTCTATTGGTGCTATAGTCCACCATAATTCTGCAGGGTATATAAGAGTTGTTGCTAGTAGAAATGACCCTGCAGTTACAAGTAAGTAAGTTAAAAATATAAGTGTTATGCTAAACAAGGTTCTAATCTTGTTAGGTATTCTAAGTTTTATTTTTGGCATTTTCATCTACTATATAGTTCTCCAATTACAATTATGCTTGCCAAACATGTTGCTAACACAACACTGCTGACTAACAAACGCTTTTTGGCTATACTCCTTTGTACCTGCTCTGGATTATTTCCCTTATCCACTTTTTCATTGGAGGTGTCATCCTTGCTGTTCCCAATATGTTTTGCCATTCTTGTTTTTCTTTTTTTGCTCTAAATATACCTACCGTTTTTACATAATCACTTATGTCATCTACATCTTGTTGTTCTTTATCAACCATTCTCTGTTTATCATGTGCTCTTGCTTAACATCATCTTTATTTTGTCCGTAATAGTAGACAGCATGATGGTCATCAACCATTTGCATATTTACACTTTTAGAATTGTCATCAATAAACAACTCTCCTAATATTCTACCAAATTTACCTTTGTCATGCGACTTTAGGTATATGTTGGTTGCATTTTCTAATTTATTTTTAAGATATTGTTTAGCAGCAAGACCATATTTTTTTTCTACTTTGTCTCTAGTTCTGCTTTCTGGTGTATCTATTTCATATAACCTTACACGTTGTTTTTTTAACACAACTGCAAAACCTAAATTTATATCTACGTCTACTGTGTCACCGTCTACTATGTGCGTTATTGTAACTTTATATGTATACATTATTCTTCTGATTCCAAAACTTTAAATCCTAATCCTATAATCCCACCTACACATCCTGTAGCAATTTCGTTGTATCCCATAAAAATGCCTACCGTTGACAATGTACCAAGTACAACTATTGCTAAAAATATTTGTGGTCTTACTTTACCCATTAGTCTATTTTAAGTATTACCCAGAACTTTTTCATAATCCTAGATTTTTCAGCATTAGTTATTTTTCCATCTTCTTTGGCTCTTATAACTTCACTAACCAGACTTACTATTGCTGGCAGGTACTTCATTACTTTTAGTCTGCTCATTATTTACCTCACTGTTTGCTTCTGTAAGTTGTAGCACTTGTAGTTGTAAAGCTAGAATTGCTGTGTCCTTACCATTTATTATTTGCCTTAAATACAAATTTTCTTTTTTTAGGTCTGCCATTGGCTCTCCTTGCTATAAATTAATATTCTCTAAGAACATCTATTATACCTTGTGTAGTCCAGCTTGCAGTTTTAAGTCTTTCTGCAGTTGCTAACATCTGTGGTATTTTTTGTATCCATTGTGTTTTAATAGTAAATCCTGCTAACCATGTTTGTTCTTCTGAATTGTAGTCATTAGCATCTGTGTCATACACTATTGTTGCAGTACTGTCTGAATGACCAGAACTGTATTGTTTTATATTTACTAATGCTTTTATTTCATCAGCAGTATATGTTTTAAGTTTTGCCTTAAAATCATCTGTATCCCAAATACTTACTGCTTCTGTATTGTCAGGTGGTGTATCTGCTGTTTTTCTTGCATCTGTAACCTTGTTTAATTGTGTAACTTGGTCATCTGTGTATCCTGTTGTGCCATTCCATGTTGCCATATATTTCTCCTTTATGTTGAACTATTGTTACCTGTTACTGTTCCATCACCAGCATCATTTTTAATATCACCGTAACTTGTATTGTTTGATTGTATACTATTGCCATAAACCACAATATCATTAGCACCACTATCTATTCGCCATAAAATTTGTGAGCCAAGTTGTAGCATTTCAAATGAGTTGGCAACTCCTATGTTATCGTCACGATATGAGTAGAAGCCTGCCATTTCTAAAGTAGAATGACCATCACCTTCTAATAACTGATTGCCATTCCAAATGCTTTTAGTTGCAAAATAAGATTCATGTGCTTGTTGACCACTATCTGCATCTGTATAACCTGAACTGGTCATGTTTCTTAAATGTGATTTTTCACCACCTGAACTGCCTGCCCACCATTGTTTCCAGTTAGTATCTGCTGCCAATAAATTATTAAAGTAATAATATTCAGTGCTTCTAGACATCATAAAAACGCCTGCCTGTACGTTAGGTTGGCTACCAGACAAGTTAGGTCTTTTTGCTATATTTGTCATGCCGACCCTTGCATTTCGTATGTCTACATAATCTGGTGATGAATCAGATGATACTGCCCTATAATCTGTGTCTAAAGTTTCTAGCCTATGGTCTATTGGACCACTAAATAAACTGTAACCTGAATAACCACAGACAAATGTACCTGCACCATGCGTAGTATCACCCCTTGTATGGTCACCACTTCCACTACCATTGATTGTCATTTCACCTGCATGAACTACATTTGTTTCGTGACCAGTGCCAACAAAAGTATAAGGTTGTACGCCAACTGTATCATCTAGTGCAAGAGTAGGACTGCCATTACCACCTCCTAAAAAGTTTACATTAGTAAAATCTGCACCACCAATACCATTAACTTGACCACCATACGCACTATCAAAAATAAACATACGCATAGCAGTTGCACCTGATTGCACATTTATTGTTGTATGAAGTCCATTTATGTAATGCCCATCAGTCATACTAGAACCTGTTTTATAAGTCATATCTTTTCTTGCAACTTCATTAGTCGCTGAATAGTCTATAAGACCCATAGCACCTGTAAACATAATATTGTTGCCAGCTTCTATAACAGCAGTACAAGTAGCACTTGTTGTAGCACTACTAACATTTTCGTATTCACCATCTATGCCATGTATGTAGTTTGGTGTAAATTTTTGGTGTGAAAAATAATTAAATGTATCTGGCATTATAATGCCCCCAGTTCGTTATTACTTACAGAACTATTCGTACTATTGTCTGTGATGCTACTTCTAGCACCACCTCTGTTACCAGCAACAACTGCCCTGTCAACACCAGACCCAATATTCATAGATGACGTAGAGGTACTTTTTGCATCATTCCAATATATTAAGTTACCAGAAACAACACAATTATCTTGATACAATTGCAGACCATAACTTCCACCATGTGCCACATGATTAAATAAGACAATACAACGCTTACCATATACGCCAAGATTTATACCACCTGTATAAACTGGTTGTATGTGATTTTCTACAAATCTTGTTGTACCTGCATTTAATTCAACCATACCACCACTTGCTGTACTATCTTGTCCTAAACTTACAGATGTATCATATTCACCTAGAGTTCCAAACCAGTTGCCTGCTATAAGATGACCACAAGCTGTATCGCTTGCACCACCATTTACAATCAATGCAAATTTGGAAGTACCATGTGATGAGCCATCATACAAACACATGAATTGAGTTTTTTCTATAATACAATATTTTGTAAAGTCTGAAACTGCATTACCATCTGCTTGTTTACCTATGGCACATGCCACAATTCTTTTACTTGAAGCAGTTTGCAATGCAACTTTTGTATTCATGCCACTGCCTTCCCAATGTGTGTAACTGCCATTTATTTGCAAAGCATAGTTTGTATGGTCGTTATATTGTGCAGAATCTCTTGTGATAAATGTTTTGCCCAAGCATTTAATGTGATTACCCACACCTACTGTTGAACTTGTATCAGCACCTATCAGTATGCCATTGTTAAAGTTTACATCATTATGTATTGTAATTTTGTTGTAGTCACCTGACACTGTGAACTTGCCATCAAATCTACAGCCAGCATTTATAACAATAACATTGTAATCGCCTGCAATATCTACTGCTGTATAGTTACCTCTAGTGAATACAATTCTTTCGTATTCTTCAGCATGTACACCACTGTGACCTTCTAAATTTATTGTTTGTGCATACTTAGGCATAAATCTCCTTAGTCATTTGTCAAAGCAATCATGCTACCACCGACTGCAATATTGTTTGTTTGTGTACCATTGGAATTGTCTGGGTCTTTAAATATACTTGCCACACACGTACCTGTTGTTTCTTGTTGCAAGTTGCTCGGACTATCCCAAATGCAACCATAAATTAAAGTGTTTGGTTCGTGCATACCTAATGAAGCTGTATTACCATCACCATCTAAATATGTTCCTATGACATGCGAATGTTCTGCACCATTGTTAATTATGCCAAAATTATTATTAGCAGAACTGCCTGTCGGTAAGTCTGTAGAACTACCAAATGGGCTGTTGCCAGATATATCCAAATAACAGTATTGAATCCTAGAACCATAACCATTACCGTTAGTATTGCTTTCTGCACTGTCTGACGATATAGGTCCTAAAGAAATACCTGCCCTTAAATAGCCACCATTGGTTTCTGTGTCACCACCAGCAGGTGCTGCGTTATCTGCTAGGCAATTATAAAATGTTGTATGTGGTGCTGAAGCGTGCATTATTGCTGTTGCTATATAAGAACCACTGCCAGCTTGTACTCTACCTAGCATGTTTTTAAAAGTATTATGTATTGCTGTGCCGTCATTTTTATATGATGCCATACCACTATGTGGACCTTGTGACCTGACAGTCCAATTAGCACCCTCTACTGTGTTAAATTTACCTCTAATAGATATACCCATGCCGTTACCATTAATGCCACTTGCACCTCTAGCATTTGGTACGCCTGTGTCAAAAATAGTAGACTGTGGACCAAAATATACATAATTTCTGTCACCAGTAATACCAAGTGTGCCATTATCATTGTCAGCACTTAATGCTGTCTTAGGACCAAAGTTTAAAACAACTTGGTCACCTGATATTAATATGTTCGTAAAGGTACAACCACCATCAAAGTCTACTACACACTTGTCTGTGCCAAATGTAACTGAACCATACGAACCACGTTTTACTAAATGGTAGCCAGCACTTGTCGGTACTGTGCCACCATTATAAGTAACGCTGTCATAAGGCATAGCATGATTTGGTGCATTTCCAAAAAAGTTTTCTGCCATATTATCTCCTTATGCTGATGCTGTATCTACTGCACTAATAATTGCGTGTGTGTCGTTATCTGCACCTGTTGTAAGGTCGCCATATAAAACATCACCATTCTTTAGTACAAGTTTTGCACCACCTGTTAGTAACTGTACTGATGAACCTGCAGGTAGACTTAAACTTTTTGCAATAAAGTAGTTTGTACCACCATTTGCTACATATAAATCTATTACATTGTCATCTGTATCTTGGTTGCATAACATAATACCTATAATTACATCAAAGTCACCACCAGTCCATAATGCGACTGCTGATTGTGTAACTCTTACTAATGCGTTTCTAAAATCTTGTGCCATAGTTTCTCCTTATAATGCCACTGCCATAGCGATTGCAAATCCTTCACTCGCACCACTACTTGTTGCTGCTATTGTTATTGTTCCATTGCCATTTGTTATACCAATGCCCGTACCTGCTGTAAGTGTTGCCACTGCTGGTCCATCTGTGCCACCTATAATTAATTCACCATTAGCATCCATTACGGCTGCCGATACTGTATCTGTACCACTATCCTGCGTAATCAAAACTGCTTTATCAGCAAGTGATGTTGCACCTGTGCCACCCTTTGCAACTGTAACTGTGTCGCTAAGAGTAGAACCTGCTGCTGTAACAGTGATTGGTGCTGTACCATCAAAGTCAACACCATTTATTGCTCGTGCAGTTGCTAATGCTGTTGCTGTAGCAGCGTTTCCAACTACTAATTGACCACTGCTTTCACTAAGACCTGTGCCTGCTATTGCTGATACAAAATGTGCAATACTTTCTTTGTTTGTATTGCCACTTGCACCACCATCTAAGAACAACATGTAGTCAGTTCCTACTGCTACTGAATCTTCTGTTACAAGTGGTATACCTGTTTCCATTAAGTTATCAACAGTCAGCTTGTTACTAGGGTCACCTGATTCGCTTTCGTCAGAAAAACCAATAAAGTCACCTGATGAAATTGTGTCAGTTGTTAGTGCTGTAATATTCTCCATAGCCATAGGTAAGCCAGCAAAACCATTAGTAGAACGCAAGTCTGTAATATTTGCGTTTAGTATTGTAGATACACCTGTGCCTACTCTAACTCTTGCTATTGCAAATTGAAATGTAGCTTCTGTTGTAGTCAAAGAAGGGTCACTTGGACTACCTGCTGCTGTACCTTTTACAACTTTTAAATTTACTGCTCTTGTACCTGTAGCTTCTGCCATTTCTAATACTATAAGGTCGTCTCTAGGGTTAGAACCATCTGCTGCTTCTATCGTTAAAGTTGCTTCTGCTGTATTTCTGTAATATCTTCTTTTGCTTGTATGACCTATAAATGCTCTACCTGTTGCTACAGATACTGACATAGCAGGTGTACCAGATTGTGATACTGCTAAACCATTATCAGCACCAGATACTACACCATTTGATACTAACGCATTTAACATTGTGCCAAACGTGTCAGCAGTTACAGTTCTATCACCTGCAACGCTTACATCAAAAGGAAAACTAAACTCTGCCATGTTTTTCTCCTATCCTTCTGTCTCTATATCTTGTGCACCATCAAAGTATTGAATGTTTAAAACACCACTATCACTGCCATCCCTAATCATGCTTGCATTAGAGATTGCTTCTAGTGAATTTACTTTATGTATCTTGTCTTTTTTTAACAACATGCCAGCACTTGCTGTAACAGTAGTGCCATCAGTTTGTATTCTTATATCGCCACCTTCTAAACTAAACACTGCTTTGTTAGGTATTATGCCACTAGGCACTGTAAATCCTGCAGCAGTATCTGCGACTGTTAAAGGTGCTTGTTTTTTTATTGCCATGTTTTTATACTCCTAAAAACTCGTTGTACCATTTTATTGTATGTACAGTAGCATCTGAATTAGATTGTACTGCATATAAATTGTTTGTACTAGGTTCAAGCCAGAATCTACGACTGTTACTGGTTAATTGTCCTAGTACGTTTGTTTCACCTCCTGCGTTATCATCTAAGAACGCTTGGAAGGTTTCTACGCCATCAGGTTGCCATCCCATTCTTACTTTAAGGGTTAAACCGTCTGGCACGATTAAATCGTCAAATCTTACTGCCCTGTTTGTAGTTGTGCTATGCAGTTGTGGACCTGTTGATGGTCCTGCTACTTGCCATTCTAAAGTTTCTGTTTCTGCACTACCTCCATTAGTAACAGTAAAAGATATAGATGGACTACTAATACCAAAGTCTATCGGGTAACTATAAGGAAAGCTGAGGTTACCTGCATCACCAATAGTACCTGATGCAGTTTGCTGGGTAGGATTATACCAGTTACTATGTGCAGCAAAAAACTGTACAGGTAATATCATGCTGTTCCTACCAACTCTTTGTACTCTGTTTTCTTCTAAACCTGCAACTGCTATTGCTCTTAAATATCTTGATGTGCCTGCTTGTGTAGTATGTTGTAACACACCTTCTCTTTGTGTTTCTCTACCAAAGCTACCTGCTAGTCTGCTTACCAAAGTATCTAATGCAGTTTGTAATGCAGTTTCTGAACCTGCTTGCACCAATATAGATAAACCTACAACTCTTTCTGGTATGCTTGCTGCTCTAATTACACCACCAGACCTACCAAACCGTCTTTCTGATTTTACATTAACAGGTGTAAGACCCTTACCGTTTACTGTAACAACTGTATAAGTTGTGCCATCATCTAGGTCTGTGCTTACATTACCACTGTTAACAAATGTAAAGTTACTCATTAGTCACCTCCTAATCCTTCCTGCATAAATCTTTCGCCAACAGCTTGGTCAATCATCTTATCATTTAGGCTTATGTTAAATGTTGTTGCTTCACCTAAACTGCTACCAATGCCACCTGCTCTACTTTGTTCTACAAATCCTCTTTCTGCACCTGCGTTAAAAGGTGTCATACCTAATAAACTTGGAGGTGGTCCACCTATTCTGTTTGCAAATTGGTTTTTAATTTCTTCTTGTGTTGCATCCCTAAATATAACACCACCACTAGCATCACGTTCACCTGTGCTTACTTGCAATGTTCCACCTGCTGCTAACTCTGAAAATAGTTGTGCTTCACCACTGCTTATACCTACGCCAGCATCTGCTATGCCTTTGCTTTGGCTAACTTGCATTGGTGTAAATAGTGGTATGCCAGTAAGTTGTTCTACTTTACGGTTAAGTTCATTAAGACCACCTAAAGTTTTTTCTTCCCTAGTTTCGTTTTGTTCGTCTAGGCTTTTGCCTATTTCTCTAACTGTAAATGAGTTAAATTCCATCTGCAGGCTTTGCATGTCACTAATGTAGTCTTTGTACTTCATCTTGTTTTTTAGTAATACGTTGTCAAACTCTTGATAAGCATCTGTAATACCAACAATGCTTTGTTCTATTTCTTTGCCTGACTTTTGAAATGTTAGTGCCATTTTTGGTATTTCTACGTTTACACCTTTTACACCACTAAGCAAACGATTAAACATACCTATAGCACCATTACCTATTGCCTTAAAACCATCTAGTACAGTTGCAAACTTTTGAAAGTGTGAAATTATCATTAAGACTGCTGCTGTTGTTGCTACTATTGCTGTAGCAACTCCTCCTATTACAAGTATTACAGGTAACGCTACAAATGATAGTGCACCTATTACTACTGATAATGCTGCTATTGCTATTGATGCTGTTACGACTTTTTCACCAGCACTGCCTGTGCTGTCAATAAATTTTGCAAGGTCGCCAATAATACCACTTAAACCTCTACTTACATCTGTCATAGTTGGTGCTGCAAGTTCACCAAATGCAAGTTTTAGACCAATTTGTGACTTTGCTAGTTCGTCAAAAGCATCTGCCAAATCTTCTGCTTTTACTGCAGCTTCTCTGTCAAAGACAATACCTAGCCTTCTAGCTTCCTCCATTGTGTCACGCATTGCTTCTTCTGTACCTCTAATAACTGGTAATAGATTTCTACCTGCTTTACCAAGAACCATCATAGCAACTTCTGCTTGTGTGTTCTCGTCAGACATGTTTCTTAACATATTAATCATGTCAAGCAACGCTTCTTGCATAGGTTTGTCTAATAGTTTTTGCACATCACTTGTTGTAAGACCCATAAGTTGCATAGCATCTGTTGCTTTAGCAGTACCTAGTGCAAAATCTTTTTGCAAAAATGTGTTAAATTTCATAAACACAGTTTCTAAATCACCTGCACTACCACCACCTTGTTCTATAACGTGTATGAACTCACTAACAAATTCATGTGCAACACCTGTCCTAGCAGATATTTTACCTATCTGGTCACCTAAGTCAGCATACTCTTTAACAGCATCCGTTAAACCTGCACCAACAGCAGCACCTAAAGCTATAAATGCGACCTTTGCTTTAGTGCCAAATTTACCAATATTGCTTTCTGCTTCATTTAAACCTTTGTTAAAATCTTGATTATCTGTTTTTAACTCTAAGGTTGCTTGTCCTAAATCTGCCATTATACTTCTTTAATACCTATGCCCATCATGTTTAATTGTAATCTTCTCATTTCTGCGTTTTTCTTTTTATTTTTAGTTGTTGTTTTTTGTATTTCTTCTGTCTGTCTTTGTAAGTCTCTTATATATTTTTGCCTAGCATCATCTTTTACATTTTCGTTTGTCATTAAGACATCCATAAAACGCATCTGTCTTTCTTCGCTAATAATCTTAGGCATTTCTGAAACATATAAGTTTATTAAATCTACTGACATATCTAGCCATTTGCTTGCATGCCCTCCATAGTACCTTGTAAGTCTCGGGATGATTGCCCAGTGTTTTCTTGCTTCGTACCGACCTCCTTCGGTACTGTTTCTAAAAAATGGTTAATCACTGCTAGTTTATTCATAGCGTTTAAGCGTTGTAATACCTCTTTAGGCACGCTTACCAGTATAAGTGTTACTAGACCTTCCATTGTGTCAGACAACGCATCTATTTCGTTATCTTTTAAAGTTGCTATATCTTTGTCTGTTAAGTTTTTATATTTATCAGTAAAGTTTTGTATTTTTAAATAATCGCCAAATGCAAGTGCACTGTACGATTTCATTTCGTAATCTTTGCCGTCTATCTTTATAGGTAGATTGCTTTGTTCTGTTGTTGTTATGTCTAACATGGCTATAACTCCTTATTGTTTTTGCCTATTATTTTTGTTGCTATGCCAAATTCGGTGCGTAGAACCTCTGCCTGTTCCATCAGGGTTCTGGCTCTACGCCTATGATATCTTTCTTGTCGCTTATGCTGTTTAGCTTCTTGCGTTAGTATTTCTATCAAATCCGAATCAGTCATTATTTTATCCAGTTGGTTCTGCACTTTGGAATCTAAACTCACCAAACTGCTGATTTGCTGTTGCTGATGTATCTTGTAATGCTCTAAATGTCATTTGTACACCTGCTACATCACCTCTTTGCAAAATTACTTCTGGGTCATTAGACATATAACATTTTTTAATGTTTAAATGTGAATGACCTGTTGCTAATTCTGGTGAATTGCCAAAGGCTACAAGCAAGTTCCATAACTTTGCTTCGCCAGATTCGTCACCGATAAATAGTTTCTTGTAACCACCTGTGCTTGAACCAGCAGCAACAGTAGTTGTTGTACTGTATTTGTTTGCCCCTGCAAAGATTGTTGCGTTACCGTTTGCACTTAGGTCGTGAATTGTAAATTCCACTTCAAAAGTTTCTGTATCTATTAGTGCTTTTACTGGTCCTGTTGTACCATCTGTTCTTATTTCGTTAAATGTAGTCAATTTTCTAATTGCTACACCACCTGTGCCAATGTCCTCTTTACCTGCTTGACCTAATTTGAAGCCACCTGACCATGATAATCCGTCAGGGTCTCCGTCTATTTCTGGTAATGTTGCACCAGCACCATAGGGTGCTAGGTAAACACTACATGGTCCAGTCAAGAATGTTATTGGTGCATTTGCCATAATCTTTCTCCTTTATGAACTAAGGTTTACTGTATTGTATTTTAGAAGATATGGTGATTGTACATATGCAAAATCTAAGTCAGGGTCACGCAATGACAAAGGTGCTGTTTCTTGAAACACGCTGTATATGTAAGTGTTACCACTTGCTTCTCCGTTTAAATCACTTAAAGCTGTATCTGTTGTAATGTGCAAATCCATAGCCTGTTTAGGTGATTCGCCATAGCATCTAATGTCAACTCTTACTTCTCTTAAAGTGGTTGCTTCTATGTGACCAAGAACGCCACCTGCAGAAGATACAACTAAACAACGTCTAGGCATGTTGCTTACTTCACTTCTTGGTAGTTCTTGACCAAATATTCTTGTTGATGTTAAGTCAGTAATAGCAGACTTAGTTTTTAAGTGTGCTATTATTGCTGTTATAGGGTCTTGGTCTCTACTCATAATCTGCAAAATCCTTAATCCTATTTTCTAATTGTCGGTAAAATCTGTCAGCACTTGGTCTTAGATAAGGTTGTGCAGATTGGTTTATAGTTCCAAACTCTACAAATATTGCATAGTTTACTGCTCTGCTTCCCCACCTACCTATAATGCTGTTACCGTCTTGTTCTGCAAAATCTTGTATCTGTATGCTGTTGTGTAATGTACCTGTGTCGTATGGCACTATGTCTTTACTATGTGATACACAATCTACCATAGTTTTATTTATGCCCATCTTTACAGCTTCTACGTTTTTGCCGATTATCTTTTTCTTATCAAAGTTTGTATTAAAGTCACTATCTAACATTAGTTCTGTGCTACCTTCCTTAATGTAAGAACTTTATGTGTAGGTCTAGTTAGTACACCTATAATTTCAAATGTACCACTAACTACGCTTGTTCCTTGACCTTTATGTACAATACTGTCAATTCTATCTTCTTGATTAAAGTTTTGTGCAAAGGGTAAAAGCAATTTGCTTACTGTTACTACGCCTTGCACTTCGTTAAATATTTCGTTGTTGCTTTCTTCGTAGTATCTACATGCAACACCTGATGCTCTTACTGCACCACTAAAACTACTGTTATGTCCGTAAGCATCTGCTGTAGTAGTGTCATCTTCTACAATACGGCACTCATGTGTCATTTTATTAATTGCTATCTGTCTTACTGCCATTATGCGAAGCTAAATCCTCCTGTACCTAGCATTGTATTAAACAGGTTTTCTCTTTCTGCAAAATATTCTGGACTAGATACACTGACTTCGCCTACAGATGTAGAGTTAGTAGCATCATATTGTAATGCAAGTTTTACTAAGTTGATTAAAAGAACTCTACGCCTTGCTCTGTCGTCATAGGGTGCGTAAGTGACTGTTACATAGTCTTGCCAGTGTGAAGCACTGTTATCGCCAGTAGATAGCCGTCTTAAACGTCTGTTGTCAAATACTTCGTAATCATTAACACTAAGTGTTGTGCTTGTCTCGCCAAATTCATCTATTTCTTTTTCTACTACGCTTGTTATTGATGCGACTTCTCTTGATAGATATACAAAGGTCTGACCATGTACGTCAAAAAATCTTTCTACTTGTGAAGCTGCTGTACTATCATCTGATGCGTGTGCACCAAATCTTTTAGTCATTTCTTCTTCTTCTCCGTCTAATAGTCTTTGTAAAGAAGCTGTTGCCATATCTGTTTCTACATGCGTTAGCATTTCTGTAGTTGTAAGTAGTGTTGCTACATATTCTGTTGGCATTTATCTTCTCCTTCGTCTATTAGTAGATGTTCTCCTGCCTGTATTTCTTCTTCTAGTGGTAGACGTATTTCTACGCCCACCACCAGAACTTCCGTATTTGCTTTTAGGCACTTTTTGGACCTTTTACTGATTTATCTTCAGTCTTTGGCTTTGCCTTTTTAGTAACCTTCTTAACTTCTTTAGGAGGTATGTTAATAGTTTTTTCTTTTTCTACAGGTTCTTCAGTTTCTGTAACAACAGTTGTGCTGTTACCTAAACCATATTTTGTTGCTGTATCTAAATCTAAACTACCACCTTCTGCAACTAATAAAGATACACCTTTAGTGTCATCATCAGTCGCCTTACCTTCTTTGTCTAGGTATATTCTTTTATCTGATATGTAATCTGACATGAATACTCCTAGTCTAAACCTAAGTAAATTAATTGGTTGTCTGATTCAACTGCTGTAACTCCAAGTGCAGTACCTATTGGTTCTGTGTCTTGGTTGGCAGATGTATCAAATAAGTCTGCACCACCACTTTCTGCTGATGCTTGACTTACTTTCATACCATCACCTACTACACCAGTTGCTGCACCTGCTAACACTGTAGCAATACCATTAGTCTGTATCCATGTGTAGTAATTTGCTGTAACTGGTGCTGTTGATACACCTAAAGGTCTACCAATTCTTGTACCGTCACCGTCAATTATTGCTACATTAAAGTACGGGTTGTAAACAAGACCAACTAAAGATGTTGTCTCTAGTTGTGTCTTAGTTACTTCGTTATCTAATGTAAACACACATGTTGCATCAGCAGAAGCATCATGAGCAGGATGAGATAGTATTCTATACAATTCACCTTGCCCTTCACCATCATTGATGTAGATGTAACCGTTTGCGTATTGATTAAGTGTTAAGTCTGTTGTAGGAACTTCTAAACTTATTGTAGAACTTCCTGCTGCAGTTTGTGCAGTTACAGGTACATCCATATCGTGTGCTGCTACCATAGCTTCACCTTCTACGATTTGACCACCTGTTGTAATTGCTGCTGAACTGTTTTTAGCATATCGGAACTTTCTACCGTCAGGTAAAATGCCGACTGTGCCAAGTGCTAACTCTTGTGCTGCCGTTTCTATTTTCTCATCACCAAAGTTTAAGTTTACTGAAAAACCAGCACCTGAACCTTTGATAGAGTTAATTTCGGTAGTTTTAAGAACTGCCATATTTTTTACCTCCTATCGGTTATATGCCTGTTACAGTACAGAAAGCTGTTGCTCTGTAAACTGCCAATGCTGCTCGCATATCTGCTCTAATAGCCAACTTGCCTTTAATAAAGAAGTCGCTGTGTGAGTTAGATACTTGTACGTTAATTCCTTGCCTAGTAAATAACTGGCTAAATGTCCTAAACGCACCAACAAGTGCAGTGTTTTCAGTTTCTGCTGTAGTTTGTACAACTGGTAATCCCCAAATTCTGTCTGGTCCTGCATCTGCTGGGTTACCCCAAATGTATAGACCGTCAGAAGTTTGTAGCAATCTTATAGACTGCCAATCATTAGGGTGCATAACCACTGTATCTGGGTCAGCAGCACCTGTTGTTCTTACGCTTGTAATTGCTTTGTATATTGCATCTGGTGTTGAATCACTACCCTTTGCTTGTGTAGAAATACCAGATGTGTTCAATACACCTCTAAGGTTTGGTGGTGTTCCGTTACCTGCTAATAATTGCTGGTCTAACCTTTGCTGAAGCATGAAAGTCAATCTGCCATCTAAGTAAGATGATACTTGACCTACATCTGCTAACTGTTCGTCAGTAGTAGGAATAAATACTGCTACTTTCCTTACAGTGCTTGTAGTTTCAGTTAGTGCTAGTGCACCTTCACCGTACTGTGCTGCTTCTGCTGCTTCTGCAGCGTTGTTAGTAAACGTACTTTCTACCATGTATACAACTGCCGATTGGTTAGTAGTACCTGATGGTATAATGTCTGCCACTCTTAGTGGGTATTGTGCTGATTCTACAACTAAACCAGTTCTGCTAGTTTCAGGTGCAAAACCTGCTGACGTTGTAAAGTCAGTCTTGTAAATGTATTGTGGGTCAATGTTAATAGTGCTTTCTACACCATTACCACTTAAACCTGTTTTGTAAGCATCAGTTTCTACGAACTTTTGCCCAAATGTTTTTGCTTCTACGATTGGTTGGTCAGAATGTACTACAGGTTCTTTTACGATACCTTTTTTTTCGGCTTCGTAATTTAGTGTAGCTTCTCTAACTTTAGCAACTTCTTCTAAACCGTCATGCTCTGATTGCAGAGAATTTAGTTCAGTGTCTGTCTTTTTAATCCAATCAACTTTTGTAGCAGAATCACCTTCTATGTGCTTTACCTTGCCCATATCAAAGTTGTCACCAGCTTCGTCAAGAACAGTTTTTAATTCTCCTCTTAAATAGTCAATTCTACCTTTTAACTCTTTAGCGTTAGCCATTAAAAGTCTCCTTATTATTTTGTATTGGTTTTGTAAAAACGCCCTGCAACTTGTCGCAAGACTTGTCCGTACTCATCAGTGCTATCTGACTTAGATACTGCTGTTATAGTGTCAATACATTTCTGTAGTTCATCTACAACATCTAGTAATGCTTCGTTAGATGTTTCACCTATTGTACGGTTGTCTTTTGCTCTTAAATCTGCAAGAGATTTAGCACGTTCCACCAAAGAAGATACAACATCAAGAGTTGACTTGCATTGGTCGGCAAAAGATTGTTGCCTAGATTTGACTGCTAATGTTTCTGTGTGAGCATTAGCACCTCTTAATACAGGGGATACTTCAAAGATATCTACTTTGGTAATCTCCCTAGTTTTTAAGCCTTCGTAATTTTCTGGGTTGCCGTCTTTAGTCTCTAAGGCTTTAAATCCCCACGACCATTCTTGGTCCGTACCCATGTTCTTTACAATTTTATATGCTTCGTTACCACTGTCGGTATCTGTAAAGAATTTGCCTTTAAATATTGCTTTGTTGTCATCAACTGTAACTGTACCCTTGCCTACAGGCTTAGACCAATCGTGTGCCCACGCCATTGTTACTTTTGTGTCATTTGGAATTGCACCTGACTTAACTACGTCACCGTCATAATCTCTTACGTTAAAAACGCTAAAGATTGCTTCTACAGTGCCAGCTTCGTCTCCATCTACTTTAAATTCAATGTTGCTTAGTGTCTTTTTTTCTAGCATATAATACTCCTTAATACCTTTACGGCACACAAGGTAAAAGGTGCACTATTATTATTAGAACATACAAAACAAGGGTAGGTCAAGCATTACGAATTAGCTTGACCCACCCTCTATGCTAGGCAAACGCCAATCTTCCTAGCACTACAGTCTTGGAAGTAAATTATCTAACATGTGTACTTACTCTATCTAGGTAATGTTGTATCACACCACCTTCAAGTCTTGTTTGTTTAAGTTCATCAACATAGGCATTAGTGTCTCTGTCCTCAAATGTTGTTGGATGCCATATCAAACCTTGAACCGAAGCAACAAGTTCTAACAGTTCTTTAAAATCATCTTGGTTTCTTACTAATAGTGCTTCTTTTAGGCTATCGGTATGTCTCCAATTAAGACCTACTGCTTCTCGTAATATTTTTATCGTGCTTCTTGCATGGCTTAAAAACGATATCTTTTTTAGTCTTATATCATTGTCTACTAACTGCTTGTCTATTTGTTTATTTAAAATATTTATTGCAGTTTGTGTTATTTGACCATGTTTATCTAATTCTTTTTTAGCAAATTGTATACCATTTAAAATGCCAACATGTTTGCTAAGGTCTTTCTTATGATTGCTTATCTGTTCATCTAACAAGAATATTGCACTGCTAATTTTTCTTACTATTAGGTGACTAGAAAATGTACAAGCCGATTCTAGGTTACCGTTAAGAGCAATATGTTCTATTTTTACGGCATTGTTATCGTAATAATCGTTGTGTTCGTTTTTTACTTTTGTTATGTTTATCTTACCTTCGTAGTGTGGTAAATCTATTTTTTGTTGTGTAGTCATTTGTCCTCCTAAGACTTTTTTTTTTGCTACTTTCTGTAACAGACTACCTACGGTTGTAAGTAGTTTCGCCTATACAAGGCTCGTCAGTGTTACTGTCTTAGAAACTCATTTGACTTGATTGGTTTCGTCTATATATGAAACGCATGTCAACTTTATTTTCTGTAAAAAATTCATCAATCATATACTCACGTTGTGTGTACCATGTGTTGAACTCGTTATAGTCATCTGCAAAACCTAGTGGTTCTGTAATAGTCTTTAGTGCTACTTCTGTAAAACCTTGTTGTACTAATTGTGCGTAAGCATTAATTGCAACTCTTTCTAAGTCAAGCAATTCCTCAAACAAGTTGTCATTTTGTTTTTCGTATAACTCAAACTTAGTTTTAAGTTCTGCAATCTTGTGCTTTAGACTTACGTCATATCTAGCATCTAGAGCCACCATTGCATCTATACCTTGTGCAAGTTCTTCTATGTAGGTTGCGTTTTCGTTTCTCTTACCTATTACTTCTGATGCTGATGATGCAGAAGCGTGTAGGATAAACCAGAACGTCATTGCTCTTTCGTTGTCTGTTATGTCTTTATTTGTTGTAGTCATTGTACCTCCAAGTACCTGTATTTTTATTTATCTTATTATAGTTTTTTAATTATGTCAAGCCTTATATTGGCAAGTGTTGTTGTTTAGTCTTTTTGTTTTTGTAAGTAGGCAATGGTTTGTAGTCCTTGCCCGTAAGTGGTGTGTCAGACCACTTACCTTGTGCTTTAAGCAATTTTATTGTATCTAATACTACTGACATTATTCTGCATATCCTTTCACATAGTTATCACATAATGTAACACTGTACATTTGGTCATGTTTTTCTGGCTCTGTGCCACATTCGTCACACGCTTCTGGTTGTACAATATCTTCTACCCAAACTTCTGGTGCGTTAGGGTCAGTTGCTAATTCTGTACTAGCACAACTATCTACAATATCGTCACTGTCAAAGTCTTTAAGTACGCTACCGTCTCTAAGAACTACAACGTGTGCAACTTTGCTTACACCATAGTTTCTAGAAGCGTAGTACCTGCAAGGGCATGGGTTAACCATAGTATCAGGGTGACTGTTACAAGCAATAAATGCTTTAGCACCGTCAACTGTACTATAAATTTCATCTAATTGTCGTAAGATGTGATGTTTTGCAGAATGTAAATCAAGTTGTACCTTATTAAGTATGTTTGATAGATGTATTGTTGGTTCGCCACATTTCTTTAGCAAATCGTCTATTTTTTCTACTTCTGACCACATTGAATCCATGTGCTTTTTTAAAGTAGGTAATGACCATAGCACGTCATTGCCTTCTGCTACTTGTACTCTGATGTTAGTGTTGTTTTCTACATCTGCTCTTGTTATTGTGTTGTTCATTTTGACCTCCAAGTCACTGTTATTTATATATAGAATAACACAATCTTTAAAAATGTCAAGTCTTTATTTAAAATAATATTAGTGGTCTGGTATTTCTCTGTAACAATTATATTTTGGGTTAAGGCTATTACCGTTTGGGTCATGGTAACCACATATTTCACAAGCATAATATTCTGGCTCTATGCAATCACATGTATTCATACAACATGGGCACATACATTCTACTAAATTATTTGCGTGGCAATCAAGACAACCATACTTTTTACATGGGTCAGTAAATGTTACCATCTGTTGACCACTAGGAGTAACTGCAAGTTTTACCCTGCAGTTACTTACATCTAGTAAAGCATCTTGTAAATTAGATGTCACTGTACCTAGCCTTGATTTCGCTTATAGATGCTTGTCTTAAAGCGTAAATCCTTCTAGCATAACCACCACGTTTTAATGATGGCATGTTAGTCGTAAGCCTAACTTGGTTTATAACCTTAGTTAGCTTTCTTAGTTCCTCGTTGCCCATCTTCCTGATTGCATTATGCTTATCGCATATTCTGCACTTGTTACCCATTGCACCACAGAAAATTACACCACATACATCAAATGCTTTAAGTTCTGCATTTATCTGTACTTGCAATTCTGCTCTTTGCAGTAACAAGTCTTTAAGTCTGTCTACTTTATTATGTGTAGTCATTTGTCCTCCATAGACTATTGTTAATATCTATAGATTATCACACTTCTTTAATTATGTCAAGTTACTTATAATTAACTGTCGTGGTTTCTTTGCAACGATTACATTTAATACTGTAAGGTCTTGTAGCTTCGTAAGCTAACATTTTATTACAATGTTGGCATCTAGGTCCAATGTCAGTTATAGGTTGAAATATTCTAGTCTCGTTCATCTTCCCTAACTATTTGCCCTCTAATTTTGTTTGCCCATGATTTACCAGCGTTACCACCCCATAGTTGCCATGCTATATAACCAGCACTAGGGAATCCGTCATTACCTCTTTTAGCAGCAGGTGCATCTAAATCAACTTCATGTCTAGCAAAGTAACTAACCATTCTTGCAATAGTTCTTGGTGTTACTTTAGTTCTATTACTTAAAGTTCTTGCTCTTGCTACTCCTACAGATGTACCACCTCTATTATATTCTGCTCTTAGTTCTAATCCACGCTTTGCTGCCTTTGCGACACTTTCTGGTGGCTTAAAGTTTATGCTTTCATACTTCTTTAGTTCTGTTAAATACTGTTTATCATAGTCAGTCATTTCTTGTGGTGACATTTCTGCAAAAGGGTCTAACGATTGCCAAGACTTACACCAAAAATTAATGTGTATAAATTCTTCCCACTTATTACAATAACTTGCATCATGAAAACTACAATTACCACATCTTTGCCCCACTACACCTGATTCAGATGCTGGTTGGTATGCTGGTGGTAAATTACCATAATGCCATTCTGTTATAGGTCTTTCTTTTACCACTTCAACTTGTCGTATTTCTCCTTTGTCTCTTTCCATATACTATAAAATTGCTTAATCTTTGCTCTTGCTGGTTGATAACGGCTTAGTATCTCGTATTTCATTGCTTCGTAAAATGTTTTGATTATTTTCATTTGGTGTCCTTATAATAGGTTCAAAGTCAAGTGTGCCATTAGGGTGCTCTAAGTTTGTTTCTGCTCTTGCTTGTTCTAGTGTAAACTCCTGTCCGTCTCTATCCATACAGACATCATCTGTATCACCATACTTTGCATCTATTGCTCTAACAGTATCCACAACACCAGATTGTTCATAACCTGATACTGTGCTTGTTCTCTGTGCATTGTGTGTTTCTGTTCTTGCAATCATCATGGACCTGTATTTCTTGGCAGCATCTACGCCTTCTCTATCGGCTAAACCTGTAAATCTGCCTACAGGTATCATGGTTTTAATTTGTCTGGCTATCTTCTTTGGGTTGTCGCCATCTTCTCTACCTTTACTTATTACATTAAATAATGTTTTCTTTGCCTGTGCACTAAAGTCAACTAGACCCTTGCGTGTACCACCTTGTGATAATACTGCTTGTCCGATACTATCTTGTTCGTTAAATACTACGCTTACTCCAATCCTCTGTGCGACATGCCTAAAGGTTTTCTGGGCAACTCGTTTGTAATGATTAATGTATAGTAATTCTAATCTTTCGTTCATTGCTCTATCGCCACCTATACCTAAAGGCAATATAGTGTTAACAAGTGTGCCAACATCCTGACTTAAAAATGTGTCCTTGTAATCTATGGATTTGTCACCTGTTACTTCTGCTTCGTTTCCTAAGTGCGTAAGATAAGCATCTGCTAAATCTGCACCTTGTTTATTAAATTCTTTCTGTAAGCTATTTGCAAAGATGCTAGATAGTTCTAATTCATCTTCTTCTAACGCACCTACAAATTCCATTCTTGTTAATTTATCTTCTTTATATGTTAGGTCTTTTGCTTCATCAGGTTTAGCAGACAATAATTGTGGTTGTCCTCCTGCTTGTGCAAGTGGTGCTCTTTCGTCTCTATCTACTTCATTTATGTTAGTAGGTGCTCTAAATACATTATCTATTTCTTCTGATTCAAAGCCTGTCATTAACCTTGCTTCTCCTCTAGTTATAACTCCACCTTGAAATAATGTACTTGCCCTATTAGCTTCTGCTGTTCTATCTTCTTGTAATATTCTTATATTGTCGTTCTCAAAACCAAATTCAAAGTTATTTGCAGTTTCAAACTCTGACATTAATTGTGTTGTTAGGTCCGTTGCTATTAATCTTTGCACTGGTATTATGCCATTCTCGTATGCCATTTCTCTAGCTTCTGACATATTACTAAATGTGCTACGGCTAAGACCTGCACCTAATCCTGCTACTATTGCAGGTACACCAAGTGCAGCACATACTCTTTCTTCTGGTATTGTTCTTACGTCTCTTAAATTCATTTCGCTAGGACTAAAAGATATGTTTTGTATATCTAGTGGCATGTTAGATACAAATGGTTCTCCACGTCTGTCACCTGTAAATCTTTCTTTAAATTTATCTTTCATAACTTCTGCAGCTTCTCTGCTTAGATTTACACTGCCGTCTCTAGGCACAATAAATAATCCTGCTACACCCATGTTTTTAAGTAGGCTTGCAGAATAGTTAGCAGCTTCGTCATCTGTAAATATTTCTCTTAGCACTGCTTTTAATGGACTTAGACCTTCTCTGTTGTTCTGTGGGTCAAGACCCCATCTTAGATGTATTACATCTTCTGGGTCTACGTCTATCTTAGAGCCTATAGGTCTATATTCGTAATGAGATATAAATGTTGTAGGGTCATTTTTTCTAAATGCTGGTTTTATTAAAGCTGCTGGTGTGTACCAAAGTTGTATAACTTGGTTTTGCAAGTTTCTTACTTTCATAATGTAAGCGTTACCGTTAACTAAATAATCTGCTATTACTGACATCATCATTGTTGTGCCACTGTAATATTGGTTAGGTAATCTAAGTAACTCTGTTGCAGGATGTGGTTTTATTTTTTCTGTAGTTTCGTTGTAGTTTGCATATACACATATTGGTGCTTCTGGAAAGCTACGCATAAACCAATGTACACAAGCTGTAACTGCACTGTTTAGCATTGGTGCAACTTCTCTTTGGTAATCAAAGTTAGTTCTAGGTAGCATTACGTCACCTAGTGGGTCATTGTAATCCCTGCTAAATGACATTTCATATAATGCCTTCTCGTCTATGTTTGTTGGCTTACCTTGATAAGCGTTCAATGCGTTTATAATATTTTTTCGTAATCCCATAATATTGTCACCATACCTCTAATTGAGTTTCTTTTACAGAGTAGGTCATTGCAAGTGCATCTGCTTCATCAGGACTACGTTTACCCTTTTTACGCAGGTCATCTTTGCTTTCCAGTTTTATTTTTCTATCACCTTCAATAGTAAAACCTCTACTCGCTAACTGTGCGACCATGCGTTCTAGTGCTTCGTCATCTATGTAAGTTTGGCAAGTTAACTCTTTGCCTTCACATATACAACCACTTGCAAATGATAACTCATCATTCATAAGTGCTTCCCTGATACTATACCATCCTTCAGCATTTTTGTCCTTGTACCTTTCGGTATCAATCGGTCTACCTCCACCTTTAAATTCTTGCATCTGCCAATTACTGTAATCGTTTGTTATTAATCTGTCATAAACACCTCCACCTACACCAACTGTGTCAACTACTACATATCCATAATTGTTATAGGGTTCATGTGTCTTTATATATTCTGCTACCCATCCTGCTACTTGGTCTGTGTTCTGACCTTGCACTGACCATAATATTCTAGCCACATCACCATCACGTCTAACTACAACTGTTCTGTCATTACCTTCTCTTGCTACGTCTACGCCTATAGTTGTTGGTCCTGATGGCTTATGGGTATTGTTAAGTGCATTTCGTGCTAGTTCTAGGCTAATTAGATTGTTACCTAAGTTACTAGGAAACTTGCCAAGTATGCCACCTACATACATAGGGTGTTCTTCACCTAGTTCTTTCTTACGTCTTAACACTTGGTCGTATGTAACTAATCCACTTACTATTTCTTTCTTATTTATTACATTAGGTGTGTCAAATGCACTTAGGTTGATTGTGTGCCATAAGTCACGTTGGCTATGGTGGCTTTCATAAAATTTACCACTTGTTGTAAATGGGTTGCCAGTCAATAAAACTCTGCTAGGGTTTAGTCGCATGCCTGCATCTATGTGACCATCTGCTACTGCATGTGCTTCAGTTATAACTAAAAGTAATCTTTTGCTGTGGTATCCCTGAATATTAAACTCATCTTGCGTACTAAATCCTACAGCGTATCTTCTGTCGCTTATTTCCCAGCGTGGTGCTTTACCTATATTGCCACCTAAAGGGTGACCGTTTTGTAATGCAGATTGATATGCTACCCTAACTTCTTTCCATACAATGTCATAAACCTGTCTGTATGTAGGACCAATCACTACAACTACAGCTTCTTGTTGCATTGCTAACCACCAACATATAAGCCTACCAGTAGTCCAATCCTTACCAGTACCATTAGCACCTACAACACTTACAAAGGGATTACTTTGAATACCTCTTAGTATCTCACCTTGCTTTCTATATAAATCTTCGCCAATTATTTTATTAACAAAGTAAGCAGGGTCAGACCACTTCTGTATCTTCTTTAGTTGTTCTTGGTTTACTGTTACCATCTTCTCCAATAAAATCTATTTCTTTGTCTGCATCTTTAACTGTGTAGTTAATTATATCTATAGGATTCTGTGCATGTGCACTATCAACAATACTGCTTACTGTTACAACTTGTATATTAGTATCTTTATTGTCGTAGTTGTTCCAACCTTCTAAATCATCCTTGCCTTCTCTAAGCATAGGAGAATGTCTTGCATAGAATGTAGGATGTGCCAAATATAGTCTTTGTTCTATTGTTGCACGCATTTCTATTTTAGCTTCATTGATGACCTGCCTAAACTGCCTAAACCCCTCAATGCCTTCTTCTCCTTTTGACATGTATCTATAGAAAGTTCTAGCACCCATACCACATGACATAGCAGCAACTTCTGGCATAGCACCATGTTTAATTTTTTCTGCTATTTTATCTAATAAATCTAATTTGTCTGGTCTACCCATTTTAGGTTTAATATCAGTCTTTTTAGTCTTTTTTGTTGTCATTTGCTATTTTTCTGTGTCATGTAAGGCTCATAGACGTGAGTTTTATATGCAAAAGGTATCCTACTATCACTTTGCATCAATCCATGCGTTGTTGTTTCTTACTTGGTGTCTCATGCCATAATTATCTACTTTATTATATACCTCTATATTATCTTTGCGTTTTAATTTGTTTTTCTTAAAAGAACTATAGTCTACATGATGATGTGGTCTGCCAAATCTAATTACCTCTTTACTAACGTCAGGATGTAGATTTACTTGCATGTTACTTTTAGGCTTTGTGCCTTCTATTTCGTAAAAGTCTTTTGTGTTGCCACCACTTACTAATTGTGTTTGTATTTTCTTTTGTAAAAAAGCATTAAACAATATTGTGCAGTTACCGTCTTTTAACATACGCAACGATAAGTCTGTATCTTCGTTATATCTACCACGCCATCTATAAGGCACATCATTCTTTATAAGGTTGCAACTATATATGCGTGTGTTTAGAAAATATGGTGGTCGTTTCTTATTACCTTTTTTACTTGGTACAAAAAATTCATAGTTAGGACCTGCCATAGTTACATTGCTATATCTTTCTACAAAATCTTCCATACATTTAAATATAGTGCCATCTGCTACAGGTGTTTTTGTATTGTTGTTGTATCTAGCAAAGTATCTAATGTTGTCATCCATGACCCAATGATAATCATAACCTTGCTCAATGCTTGTTTGCCATGCAAAATTTCTTGCTGCACCTGCACCTTTACTTTTTGTGTCGCCTAAGTTGTCACATGTATCGTAGTTATTTTTGTATTTATTTTCTAGAATTAGCAATGTGCCATATTTGTTATTAAAGTTTTTTTTATATAGTGAATACTCGTCTAACTCTACTATCATATAGTGTTGCAACTGCATATCAGATAAAGCATTATGTGTGTGCATTTTGTCGTATCTGCCTTTACTAACAATAAATATAGGGTAATTACTTATCATCTGCAGCAAACCTTTGCTCACCTACAATTTTTTGTTTTTCTTGTGCAGGGTAATATATGTACTTAGTTTTTGTTGTTAAAGGTTGGTCAATAAGATGTGCAAAGTTTTCTAAATCTTCTTCTGTGTCAAAATGTACTATAACTTTATATTTAGATTCTAAATCTTCGTTTTCATATTCTGGCATGCCTTCCCATTCTTCTTCTGCTTCTAATTGTGGTATGCCATAATTGTTATCTACTCTGTTAAGAAGTTTAGCCATTTCTTTTTGCATGTCATCTTCTAGTGACTTTATGTCTATGTTTTTCATAAGTTCATCTAACTTGCTTGCTTCGCTGCCTGCAAAAGAACTTATAGGGTCAAATGTTGCAAGAACTATGTTTGCTTCTTCTTCTGTAATATCTAGTACGCTTACAGGTAAATCGTCATTGTCATCTGCTATGGTCCATCTAGCTTCGCCATCTACTAATAAATATTTACATTCGCCTGTAGGGTCGTCTATAACTAATAGTTCATCTACATACCCTATAGACTTTATAAGCGATATAAGGCTATCTGTTTGTGCTTGTGGGTGGGTTCTCCAATTATTAGGGTTAGGTCTTATTTCTTTTTTCTTAGCAGTTGTATGTTTACTAATACGGTTTCGCATAAAACAATTCTACCTGCACATTTTTAACTGTGTCAAATAAAATAACCACCTGCCGAAGCAGGTGGTTAAAGTTCTATTGGTATGCCAACTTAAATGAAACCACAATGTGGAACAGTCTTGGAGGGTCAGCAGTACCGTTACATTTGTGTAATTATATACTAACCATCATGCCATTTAAAGTATTGGTCTTGTCTTACTTCTCTGCAAACTTGTACATCACATTTAGGGTTGTCACATTCGTCTGCTTTATGTAGTTTGGCTACAGTTAATAATTCTGCTAGGTTGTCTAGTTCGTCTTTTAGGTTGCCCATTGTAATGTCCTTTCTTGGTGTGCCCTACATGATTCTTATGTTGTCATTCTCACAAACAACGTAAGCAAGTCATAGGATAACTTGTTTAAACATGTAGAGCACGATTATATTTGGTGCACCCTGTGTGTATGATGTCTTAGTTCTCGCCAGAGAAAAACACACAGGGTGCTATTAACAACTAACCTCTAGGGAAAGAAGTTTTAGCATTAACTCCTGACCTGCTTTGCATAAGCATTTCAACAGTTAATTGGTTCTGTTTATGTAACCTAGCATTATAAGCATCTACAATTTTTAATGCACCACCTATACTTTTTAGAGTTAAGTTACCATCATTTATCCTAACATTCCAGCTTCTTGCTGATGCTTTAGATAAAACATCTTCTAGCCTATCAAGGTCTATCGTATCAAAGTAAGTTGCAATTACTTTGCTTACATTCTCCATGATGTATGTACCAAATGCTTCTTTAGCCATTTCTGGTGTTGCATATTGGTATGCACTGTATAAAACATCTAATGTTCTACCTAGTAATCCTGCATTATAGATTTTCTCTATTTGGTTAACTGCAGTAACTACAGGGAACACAAGTTGCCTAGATTTTGTATCTACGCCAGATATTAAGATGTTAAAGGCTTTACACAATTCGTGTATGACTATTGCGTTGTCGTCACCAGCTTCAAGTCTAGCTTTAAACTTTTCTATACTAGATAAGGACCTGCGTGTCATATTGTAGTTTATGTAAAACTCTGCACGTTGTGCTTCTGTCATGCCTGTAAGAACCAAACATGAAATTTGGTGTGTGCTGCCAAACAGTTGCTTTAACAATTCTACTCTGTGTTGACCGTCTAGTATTTCATAAGACTTCCAATCGTCTGTATGTACTACTATAGTGCCAATCATATCCATGTTAAAGTCTGCCTTCATCTTCTGCACAAACTTCATGTTCATTGGTCTCATTAGCTTTTCGTTAACATAAGTTTCGTTTAAGAATATGCTACCGTTGGCAGGTTGGTTTATTATTTTTTTTATTTGTGGGATTTCTGTTTTGGTATCCGTTGACCGATAAAATGTATCCATATATTCCTCCAGACCATTTTTTTGTTTATTGCTATTTAGTTTCTTTGCTTGCCTATGCACCCCTCTTTACAACTTGTGATTTAAATGCAGGACTAATTTGTGTTGCATTTTTTACTGTGTAAGTAACATCTAAGTGTTGCTTGTCAAGATTTTGCATACCCATTTCTGACCATGCTACTTCTGCTCGTGTAACTTCTGCTCTTATTTTGTGTTCGTCAACAGTACCAAATATGCTTTGTGTTTCTGAAATAACTAACCATGACATTGCATCAAAGTGTTTTACAAGAACTGTGTTAATCATATCTACAAACTTTTTACTGTTGTAAGCTATTTTGCAACCTTTAGTGTTAACAGTCATACTGCCATGCACTGTGTTGTCATGCCAATCTTTTGGTTCTAACCAAGATGTTATAGTCATTGTAAAATCTTCTACAGTGATTTGTTGGTTAGTTGGTATAAAGTTACCTTTGTCATCTAAGCTATAAATGTCGTCAATATTAATAGTTAGGTTTTGTTTTGGTTTTATAGTTAATTCTGTTGTAGTCATTTGTACCTCCAAGTACTTGTTATATAGATACAATATGCTACTTTTTTAAAACTGTCAAGTATTTATTTTATTTTCTTCTTTTACCGAAATCACAGGTATCCCAGAAGTCACACCATTTTGCACTGCACCACCAATTCTGGCTACTTGTAGGTGTAAACACATTTGCTTCTATTGCATCTGTAACACTTTTTATAAGTTTGTTGGTTATAACTTTGTCCTGTTCAGTTACAGTTGCTTCAAAGTATTCTGCTTTAGGTGTTTTAGTATTTGTAACTACTGCCATGCCTACTGTATTCATGCCTGTCATATCTGCATACTTTACAAGTTGTATGTCTCTTGACAGTACATTTTGCATAGTCTCTTGGTTCATAGGCATAGACTTTTTTACTTTGTTGTCTACAACTTTTGCATCTGTTGTAAGTAAATCTACATAACCTATAAAGTTTTTATTGGCATTATGTTTTTCTTGGACCTTAAATTGTGTCTGTATAGGGTCAAATTTCTTTGCATAACTTATGTGATAAGTTTTGCCTAATATAGAAACTCTGTCTCTGCTTTCGCTTTTATCTTTTGTTGCAACAAGTTCGTGTTTATCTACATTGTTATCATGATAGTCTACTGCCTTGTCTACAAACTGCGATATTGTATGACCTTTGTCATATTGTATTACGCCGTCAAAGTGACTATTTGCTGCATCATCTATACTGCTGCCATGCAAAGCATAATCGCTAATAGGTCTAACGGGTTTACCTTCTACATAATGATAGTAGTATTTTAAACCACATTGCTGATACTTGTTTATTTGGGATATAGAATAATAGTTACGTTTCATTTTACCTCACTGTTTTGATATTAATATTGTATAGAAAATAGGGTGCAATGTCTAAAATGAAAAAAACAATGCACCCTAAAAAGTTCAAAACAGAAGGCATTACGCACTTCTGCCGTAATTCTACTTTATATTCTAAATTTTGTCGCACATTCTTAATTTTAGTTTTTAGAACTGTCCTTAGATAATTAGGACACATTCCTAAAGATTTGCCTTTATGTCCGTATAAGGATTTAAGAACCTGCCTAAGCTAACAGGCTTTAGATGTATCCAATAAAAGTTTTTATTGTTGTGTACAGCTTTGCATTTATCGTACTGACGTATTTGCTTATCGTCTTTATAAACAATGCCGTTCATTACATCTTCCCAAGCCTTAACATAATTTGCTAAGTCAGAATTGTATATATCATTTATAGTTCTTTTATCTGGTGTGCCATCTTTGTTTGTCCTTGTAGGGTCACTAGGCTTTGCACCAAAAAAAGCACTTAGTTCTAAGTATTCGTTAGGAAACCATAAAGTATCCTTAGAAACTTTCTTTTTGTAATGTGTTTGCCTTACGCCATGTTGCATTGCATTTCTTACAATGTCACGCATGTTGTTACGCCATTGTATATAGTTCTTATGGTATTTATTAGCAAACCTGCTACGGTATGTAATTCTAGGTTGTGGTACAGGTCTAATGTTGCCAGCAATAAATAAACTATTGTCGTCAGTGTCTGTAAATACTGCTATTTCAGATGCACATGTAAACACTTCGCCTTTATAACTTACTGTCATTATGCCCTCCTTATATCCTGACCTTCAGCTTCAAAACATAAGCTAACACCTTTATGGTTTAATCTGCTTACAATTCTGTCGCCTAGTCTTTTAAGTAAACTATCTTTCTTTTTGCCGTTAAGACTAAGATTTGTTGTAATAAGTGTTTGTTTTTCTTGGCTATACCTGTGGTCAATTACACTGTGGTAAAAGGTTTGCATATAACCTCTAGGGTCATGTTCTACACCTACATCATCTAGTACAAGCCAATCTATTTCTTGTAGTTTACTTCTGTACCTTTCTGCAGTGCCATTGTCAAAGTCTCTAGACTTAACAGATACTTCAGTTGCAGGTGCATAGTAAACTTTGTCACCTTCTGTATTAACTATGTTTATTAAAGCAGCAATACTTAAATGTGTTTTACCTATGCCAACGCTACCAGATAAAGTTAAAATTTTTATATCTTTATCTTGCCAACCTTTAAGTAATTTTATAAGCATGTTTGCATCTGCAGCACCTTTTTTAGTTAACTGTTTGTTAGGGTCAAATTTATCTATAGTAAATTTTTCTCTATCTAAATCACTAAGGTTGCTATGTGCAAATGCCATTAACCTTCTTTGTTTGTTAACATGCTCTATTCTGCACTCACAGTTTACCATCCTATTTTCTGGACCTTCTACATAGTAAGTGTCAGAACATATTGTGCATTTATATTGTGATTTGGTCATTGTCATTTTGTCTCCTGTTTTTTGAACTTTTTTTTATATATATATTTATATATATATTTTTTTACTTTTTTCTTTTCTTTATTTTTTTGATGTTAACTTTTTTTCTTTCTTTTCTTTTTTTAGTTTACCGTTGTAATACTTGCCAACA
>VMHT01107311.1_pt1 | contig 35842 bp, 84 predicted proteins | sample 4693611 | NCBI WGS metagenome assembly VMHT01 (sample SAMN12280063, study PRJNA550983) | marine metagenome | isolation source: seawater sampled from same location over 5 years 0.02-0.2 micron viral filtrate | place: USA: collected off the coast of southern California halfway between the port... ...
AATTAGTAAGTTTATGTGATATCTATGTTTCATCTTTGTTTTGGTTTAATCTAACATTGAAAATAACGGGTAGTTTCTTTTCAGGTGTCATTTCTATTAGTTGCTGATACTTTTCATCACCAACAATACCGTCAATTGTCCATTCTGTTTTAACACCATTTTCACATATTGGTATTGAGTATGTTTCTTGTTTACTCATCTTTGTTTTGTTTTAGTCTTTATTCATCCTTATTGATTTTAAATCTTATTTAAAAAAACCCTAGTGTAAATTAATACACTAGGATTTAAATGATTTATAAACCACAAATTGATAATGCAGATTGTACATCATCATAACCTGCCTTAGGAACACTAATTACCCAATCAACACCTAATGTGTGATCTTTATAATCAGTAGAAGTAGTATATAGATTAGGGAAGTGAGCTGCTTCCAAATCTTTTATAGTACCTCCTATCTGAGGATAATCAAATTCTAACATCTCTCCTTTAAAGCAGATATCAGCATCATTAGATATAAGAGAACCTTCATGTTTAATCAATGCTTCTAATAACCCATGAATAGCTTCTTTGATATCAATATCATCTGAAAAATCGTCAATATAAGGATCGCTCCACCCTCTACATTCTGCTAAATTCTCCTCTTCAATTACTATTTCTACTATAGCATTAGAGTCCTCCATTTCTTTTTTAAGTTGAGTAATCTTATTCTCTAATTTGTTAATTTGACTTTGTAGATCTTTATCTACACTTGATAATTCTTTGTTGCTTCCCATAAAATTGATTTTAAAAATGTTAAAAAATTTGTTTTATTTTACTCTATCCCCATACGTTCTTCCCATCTAAAAGGTTTCCAAATACACTTAAATCTCCTCCTTTAAATATAACCTTATACCCACACTCAAACCCTTCACCAACTGATTTAATAGGTGCGGCTGTCAGATATACTTCACCTTTTACTATTAGATTTTCTCCTATAGTTTCTATATTACTCATTTGAATATTAAAATGCTTACCACAAGTGAAGTTATTAGGTATATTTTTTAATTTATGGCAATAATGTATATTAAATGAATTCTTAGCAAGAATACCATCGGGAAGTGAAACTAAATTACTTAAACCTATCTCGAATTTACCACCAATAGATAAATCTCCTAATATCTTTGTTAAATTATCACATTTAAAAATACTAAGATAACTTTTGGTTTTAATACCATCTACATATTCTAGGCTTTCACAATTTGTTATTTCTGCATTACCTTTTATTACTAGATTTTTAGGTAATCTTTTGACATTTGGTGTGTTTATCATTCTAAAATGACCATTTACAGTAAAATCTTCTTCTGGTAGTTTTGTGATTGCGGTATTATTTGATATGGTTATCTGACCACCTATTTTCCAAGAACTCTTTATTTCTGTAATACCAGAAGTTATCATATCTTCCTCAGCACATTTATGTCCTTTCTTTGAAAAATCATTAGATGGAAAATGACCACCAGCTAAGTAAAAGTGTTTTTTACAAACAAAATCATCGGGCAATTCTTTAAGGTTACCTTTATTCATAAATAGGACAGCAAAACTCCCAACCTTCTTTATCGAACCTAAACTATGTACTGATGGACTCTCAATCCGTAATGCTCCAGTAATTTCTTCTAGGTTATTTATGACTAATTTCTCACCATTCTCAATCTGCTCTTCAGTTAGTTCAATATCCCAACCAGGACCAATACATAAACTACCTTCAAATACTTTTGCTGGGTAATCCCAAACAGTTAATTTGTTATTCTTAAAGTGTCTAAGGTATTCCGCTTGTGTCATCCCACCAATCCATTCAAAATATTCTGGTGTCCCATACTCAATCCCTTCTGATTCACTCTTTTCAATTATTTTCATAACCTTTTTATAAAACTGACCTTTTCTATCGTATTCACTACCATATGTCACTTTCCATGCCTCAGCCATCTTTTCTTCAGTTTTGGCAATCATCTTTATTTTTTCAAATTCTTCACTCATATAACTTTGATTTAATTTTTAATTCTATATTTAGGACTTTTCCAACTATGCTCATCATCTATAAATGATAATCTACTAACAAAGTTGGATGTGTCACTTAATCCTTCTTTTGCTATACTATCTAAATAACTGTGTAATTCAATACTATCACTATAACCCAACATATCATCAACAGTTACATTATGACAACCCCAATACTTATCATCAGAATTTTCTTTACAACAATAGATGTATTTGTAGTCCCTAAAACTTTCTTTACCACAACCTATTAAAATAATAATAGTACCTATTAGAAAAAATCCTTTACTCATCTTTGTTTTGGTTTAATAACACTATTCTGTTTTCCATCATTTGAGCTATGTCTTTCCCTTTTGGAAAATATTTCATCACCTCAATTGCTATATCAGTATCTAATTGAGAGATTATATCTGCAAAAAACTCTAGAACATCTGTTTCATCCATACCATTTATAGGATCTATTCTTACAGATTCAGTTAAGAATTCCTCTATCTCTGATATAATAGTATTTGCTTTTCCTTGTCTTTCTTTATCTATTTTACTCATAATTTAACACCTACCTATTCCCATTTAACACTCATTTTCAAACATTGAATGATGATTTGTTTTTTAATAAAACTTACATCCTTACCATCATCATTACCTACCAAGTATTTACCTATTAGATAATCTAAATCGGTTATATCATCCTCAAATGTGTTTATATCTAATCCATCTATTCTATCTTCCTTACTCATCTTTGTTTTGGTTTAATATGTGATTTTTAATATCTCCAATAGTATGTATTCCTTGTGCTGAGTTATCTAATGCTTCTACTGGTGTATTATTTGGTAGTATTTCTGCTAACTCATCAGTAAACCACATTTCAGCACCATTTTCACCACCTACTCTTCTTGCTATTGGTCTTTCATCACCACTTTTAGTTATTATTCCGAATGTTGTACTCATCTTTATTTTGGTTTAAGTTCTTCCTCCATATCTAACATGATAAAAGATTGTTTCTTAATTATAGACCTGTACTTGAATATGTAAGATGTTTGAAACCCTAGTATGATTGCAAGTATTGCTATATAAAAATACCAATGTAAGCTCTTTGCAAAGTCTATTCTTTTTAAAGTAGTTTTCATGGTTTAGAATATTAGTTTATAACCTGTATTTGTAGATTCAATTTGCTTAACTGGTTTATTACCAGGCCATTCAGAACCTACTTGAATGAAAGGACCACCACTTGGATCTACCATAGTAATTTCCATATCATCATTCCTTGAAAACCTACAATAACCAAAATCACCTTCCCATAATAAATTCCCTTCATTATCGGGTGTGAAAATATGTTTATCTCCGTATCTATTTTTATATTCCATCTTTTTCATAACTTATTAATTTACATTATTACAGTAATCTTTATATCTTTCTTCAAATTCTAACTCTGAATTAAAATCCATTTCTCTATCAGCTCCATTTTCAGCTAATTCTATCCAAATTTCACTTTCATTTAAATCATACCACTCATCAAATGTTAACATAACAATTATTTTTTATTTTTAGAATCATTATTTACAAATAAATCTATAAAATATCCTACAATTAAAAATCCAATTATCCAGGGTATATCTTCAATTCCCATTCTCTTTTAATTTTTTATCTAAACCATCAACACATTTTTTTAGAAGATAATTTACAGCATTAATAGATTGATTTTTTCGATAATTATCTTTCATTATCATAAAGAAATATCCTATATCTTCAATAATTTCTTCTTTATTATCCGGTAGTATATAACCACCATCTACTAAGTTTTCATTCATAACCTTTATTTTTATTATACCCGGAATATACAAAGGAAGATTTGGGTCTCCACATCTTCCTACGAAAAAAACTAATAAAATATATTAAATTAGATTTTAGGTCCAAATAATTCTTCTAAAGTCTTTTTATTAATATTACTAATAATTTTGTAGTATCTTTTCTCATAAAAAGTTTTAGTGTAGTAAATATCATTCCAATACTCATACCCTAATTTAGTTATAGTAGTAATTGATCCTTTATTGTTTGGGTTTATTGTAGCTAAAAATAAATTTATACCATACTTACTACCAACATTATTCCTAAATTGAAGGAGATTTGTTGCTACTCCTAACTTTCTAAAATTAACATCAACAGATAATAATCCCCCAATACAATACGTTATATTTTTATGTTTTATTTTTTTCTTAGCTACCGATATCCCTATCAACTTATTATCTAAAATAGCAACTACAAAGTATTCTGAATTTGATAAACTTTTTTTAATTGAGTTAACATCATTCCACTGCCCCCCAGATATTATTAATTTAGCTGATTCTTCTAGATATTCTCCAATTTCATCTAGAATAAAATATTCAACATCATTTTTATCTATTAGTTTTTTCATACACATAAAAGTTTTGCTTCTCCATCCAACTAACAGGCAATCCAATCTTCTTAATATTAAATATAGGTTCTTTAAATATCTCTCCTATACCTCTATAAGAGATAACTGCAAAATCCGATAATTTATTATTAATTCTTTGATTACATTTAATATTAAATGAACTTTCAAAACATAAATTACTCTCCCAAATTACATCACCATTTTCAAATTTAAAATCCTCAAATGATTCTTTAACTAAACTTATATTTTTTAAGTTATATTTTTGTATTAACTTATTTCCAAAATCAATTCTATGATGGTGGATGTCAAGTCCTATAGTTTCTATATTAGGATTTAAATCATTAAGGTAAAAATTAACCCAACCAATACTACAACCCACAACAATAAATCTTTTGGGTTTTATTTTTAAATGGTTAAATAAAGTTAAAAATGTGTCATAAGGAGTTGAACCATAGATAAAACTATTATGAGAATGAATCTCTAATAATCTATCAGTTTCTAGTTTATCTTTTTCCTTATTTAGTGATTTATAATTTTCTAATTCACTTAATATTACCTTATTTTTCATAGTTTATTATAAATATACTACGAAATCATTCCTCTTCTATCTTAAAACATTTGGTACATTGTTTATACCCTGAATTGAATCTTTTCCATTCATGGGTACATCTTCTATATTTAAAATATCTTTTAATTGATAATATTAAATCTTTAATCATTACCTCCAAGTTATAATTCCTGTAATATCAATAATTATCCAAATAATATTCATTGATAATAAACTCCAATCTTTATCTCTTAACATAATAATAGCCATTGATAGATGGCCAACCAAAAATACAATATAACTAATTAGTATATCAGTTACTCTAAGTGATATAGTTAATGCAGCTAGAATTGTAATTACAACACTAACCCACTTCCAAATATTATTCACTTTCATTTTCTAACCTAATCTTCACTTTTACTTTTATTGGATTTTAAAACATTTTTATTAAAAACATTTATTTTATCTCTTAATTCATCCTCAGATGAAGCAATTAACTCTACTAAACTATCATTTGATAAATAATAATCATCTCCATTATATCTAAAATCACTTGTTGTGTAATAAACTTTGTTTGTTTTCTTTTTCATAATATTTTAGTTTTTAATTTTATTTCCAATCATTTCTATTTCTTCCCATTCATTTTCATAGCTTTGAATGATTTCTCTTTCAACTTCTTCCCAATTAATGCTCTCGTATTCACTAATTTTTTTAGTCATCTCCTCCAAAAGGTAGGCACATCTTTCATATTCTTCACTATCTTCAAATACTTGTATAAGATTTTTAGTCTTTTGAATTATAGAATTATACATTTTCCCATTGTCCCCAGGAGAAAATACAATAGAATCAAACCAAGTAGAATAACCATACTCCATTATAATAGAATAAAAATATTCTAATTCAAATCTTTCTCTATCTATTTTACCTAAAACAAACTTATCCATCATAACTCCATTGTTTTATTTATATTTGATACAAATCCTCCTGTATTATTTTCTCCCCATTTTCCAATATATAATATACTTCATATTGTTTGTTTATGTGGATTCTTTCTACAACTGAGGATATAGTATTGAATTTATTATTGAAATACATCACCTTATCTCCTAATTGGTATGTTAGTGTAATTCTCTTCATTTTATATTTTTTTTAAACCAATAAACAAAAAAAACAATCCCTACAACTATAATTGTAATTAATTTTAATGGTAGGAGATTTAATATAGTTATCATTCCCTCCATTTTAACTTAAACTTTCTAAAATAACTCCATCAAAATCCTGATTTTGGGCTAACTCAATAGCTTCCCACCTAAAAAACTCATCCTTAGGTTGTGAATAGACATAATAATTATGCTTATCCGCCCAATCTCTTACTAACTTACTTTCTTCCTCCCAATCCATAGCAATTAATTTATCCATTGGGATTTTTAAAATATCCTCAAATAACTCAACAATTCCTAATTCTTTAATTTCCTTTGTCATAACCTTTATTTTTAACTCGTTTTACACCCTAACCGTGCAACGTGAATATACGAAGGCTCCCTCAGGGAGCCACATTTTTAACGCATTTCTACATCTTTTCTTTTTAAAGTTACCCTAATTTTATTTTCATTTAGCACTTTAATTTTCTTTTCTTCTTCTCTTAAAATAATACATTTTACTTCTTCTCCTAAAGCATTATAATAAAAGTGAGTATAAGATGGATTAGTAATATTATCTATATATTTTTCTCCAGTCCATATTTCATATATCAGTTTATAGATCCATTCCATTATAGTAGTTTTATTATAAATACTAAAGATAATATTGTTATTTTTTTCTAAATACTTCTATTACTCCAACCCCTACAAAAATACCTATCCCAATGAGTAGTTCTTTTCTAATTATATCTATATTACCAGTTATCACCCCATAAATTCCTCCTATAATAACAAATAATAAAAGTAATTTTAAAATTAAAGGTGATATTTTATCATCATAAACTTTTTCAATTTTTTCAATGGTTTCTTTCCTCAATACCCTCTTAAGAGCATCTTGCATATCAACTCCATATGCGGGGATTCCAGTTTTGATCTTCCCATCTTCTTCTTGAATATCTAAGATATATTTGTGGTAACCATTTTTATTATCTTCTTCTACTAGGATACAACTTATACATTTTCTTCTTACCATAACTATGATTTTTTAATCTAAACCCTCAACATAATCTTTAATTAATCTTTTTATTCTTTCAACTTGTTTATGATAATCCAGTTTTTTATTATGACTTTCAATAGTGGATTTAAAAATAGCTTGAGAATACAAATCTAATTTTTCTTCATTATGTTTAATTTCTTTACCCATTTTAATTATTTTAAACTAATATATTCCCTCTTAGTACTGAAATGAATTGAGCTAATTCACTAAATTCATCAATAAAAATAAATGCATTGTCCATGTTACTAATAATAAATTCTCCATCATTATTCTGAGATTCTATATTAGTATTAGATACTAAAAATATCCCATTAACAACTTCTAACTTATAATAGTAGAAATCATTTTCAATGTCTTGAACTATAACTTTCTCAAATCCTAAATTAATTAAATCTTTTTCTAACATAACTTTTATTTTTTAATATTCTATTTTTGAATACTTCTCTATAATTGATAATTTATCTTCAGCATCAACTAACATTTGTAGAGCATCTTCAGCATTTTTATAAAAGTCTTCTGTAGAATGATCTCCAATCCCAACAGGATGATCACCTAATAATTTTAAACTTAATAATGCTTTATCTCTCTCAGCCTCAGCTTGACTTTTTAACATTTTAAATAATTCCTTTTTCATAATTTTATTTTATAATTTCATCAATAACCCCATATCCTAAAGCCTCACTAGCATCCATAAACCAATCATGTTTTGATTTTAATATCTCATCTAATTTTTCTTTAGGTATTCTTGTCTTCTGTAAAGTAAGTTTTTCAAATTTCTTCTGCAATCTCTTTGTTTCTTGATAATCTTCCTCCATATCTTTTATCTTCCCTGAGAATCCAGTTGATACTTGGTGGTACATTGGGGTTGAATGTTCATATCCAAAGCGTTTATGGCCATGAATTAATATCATAAAACCACAAGACATAGCAGCCCCAGTAGCTATTGTATGAACTGGTACTTTAGAAGTATTCATTACACCTAATAAACCCATACAGTTATAAACTGCACCTCCATAACTATCAATATAAATTTCAATAGGGCATGGTTTATAATTCATCCCATATACAGCATATAATTTAATTAATTCTTCATCACTATCATTTATATTAAGTATAGATTTAGATAGTTTATTCATACTTTCTTGATCCACTTGAGATGCTAGATATAATTTTCTCCCTAATGGTCTTGGTAATTCAATTGATATATTCATCCCCATAATTTAATTTTTATTTTTATAATTTATTATCTTTTCCCCCCATCATAGTTTTTGGCATGTCCTTCTGATATTAGAAGATTATTCACACTATCAGAATTGTGATTAAGATAAATATCTCCTAATACTCTTCCAAATTTACCTACTCCATGAGATACTAAAATAAATTTACCTTCATTCTCTAATTCAATAATTTCAGCTAATCTTTCTTTAGCAGCTAACCCTTTAACTTTTTCTACTTGATCTCTAGTTCTTGATTCCCAAGCATCTATACCATATAACCTAATACGTTTTTTTACATGAGTATCAAAACCAAGATCAATTAAAGCATCAACTGTATCTCCATCTACTACTCTTAATAGGGTTGCGTTATAAGTATACATAATTTATTCAATTAAATCCTCTAAATTAATATTTTTATCATCAATTTCTTTTTGTATTTCTCCAAATACATATTCAATCATCACGGCATTACTAACTTCCCCCATCACTTCAGATTTTCTGTGACATTTTCTCTTTAAGTTATATCCTATCTCAAATAGAGCAGATGCTAAGTCAGATGACTTCATAGCACGTTTAAATGCTGCTTCTTCAATATAATCCCCTAAATTAAACTCTAATGTTGCCTTAGGACCAAATAACTTTTCTTTAATTCTATCTATCATCTTTAATAATTTAAAATTGCTAATTCTTTATGCTTTGCTTCAATAACAATATCAGGATCTAACCCATAAGTATTAATTTTATTATAAATTAAATCTGAATGAGCTTGTGGTCTGATAGTTTCATCTAATTTCTCTTTTCTTCTACTCTCTGAGTAATGACAACATTGTTTAATATTTTTAGGCCAGGTAGTTGAAGCCATTTTTAATGCTTCTTCTTCACTTAAACCCCCAGTATTAAACTTATGGTGGAAATAATCAAATGTAATTGGAATACCAATTTTTTTATAAACCCCCTCAAATAGATCTTTAACAGAGTATTCGTTTGGACTATCATCATTTTCGATTACTAGACGTTTTTGAGTGTTTACATTCAACAAACTAAAATTCTCCACAAAACGCGCCAACGTTGATTTCTTATCACCATAAGCACCACCTACATGAATATTAATTTTGTTGTAATTTGAAGGTTTATAACCCATCATATCAAATTGTTCACTGTGTCTATCTAATTCTTTGATAGTTTTAGCTATTACCTTTGGATTAGGTGAAGCCAAACAATTGAATGGGCCAGGATGCATTGTAAGTCTTTGGTCTGCTTTAAGAGCATAATCACCTATTTCTTCCATTAGTGATTTTATCTTATCATAATCTTTTAAATCAGTAAATTCATACTCAGTCATCCAAGGGAATATATTACTAGATATTCTAAATAATTTAATATCTTTTTCTTTATTCCATTGAACTATTTTATATAAATCTTCAACATTTTTAAGAGCTAATTCAGATACATAATCCAACCCCTTATCTTCAAATGTTTTTTTACGCATTGTACGGTTTGTCATTATTTTCTCTTTGCTAAGAGTGAAACAGATACAAGCATAGCCTAAATTTAACCTTTTTGTCATAACTTTTATTTTACAGTTGAAAATTCTTTTTCAAATATACTATTAATCTCACTAATAGTATTTGTACTAGTAATGAAAATAAGTTTAGCTATTTCATCAGGCTCAACCCAACCTTTAACAATACTCTCATTTTCATCAATTCGAGCCCATTTATCATTTTCATCCCAAATAGCTACTTCAGCCGAAGTACATTTTGGTGTTGGTTTATTTACAGTTCGAGTTGAACTATAATTACTCATACCCCATTGAATGCTAATAGTATTACCATTATTAAATGTCATTGTAATACCTGAGGAATTTTCATCTATCATCCCTAAATCCTTATTAAAAAATGGATTTTTATTTATTTCTATCTTTGACATAACCTTTATTTTTATAATGTATAATGTTTTGGGTTAGCTCTGAACTCACCAACTTTCAAACCTAAAACTAAATCTTGATATAACTCTTTAACTGAATTGTAAATGATTTTACCATTTGGATCTTCATATCCGATACGAAAAAATGATGTAATTTCATCATTTTCAGTTAAACAACTAACTTCATATGAATTATAAAACCCACCAAATTGATAATATCTTAACCCATCCTCAGAACGGTTAATTATTTTAACATTTTGATCTTTAATTAACTTATTTAACCAAACTAAATTTTCTTTTAAATTTTCCATAACCTTTATTTTTATTTTTAACTCGTGTTACACCTCAATCGTGCACCGTGAATATACGAACCCTATCCTGGGGAGCCACATTTTTATGCTATTTTCTCTTTTCTTTCTCTAATAAAGTTTTGTATACATTTATAATTACCATCTTTAATACAAATATCTACTAATGTCTCCACATCTTTTCTTAATTCATCCTGACTGAATCCTTCAGCTGGAAAACCAATAACTTCTATTACTTCATTAACTATTTCAAACTTTGTCATAACTCTTATTTTTAACTCGTGTTACACCTCAATCGTGCACCGTGAATATACGAAGAGATTCTCGGGGAGCCACATTCTTACAACATTTTCTTCATCTGAAGTACTTTTCTCTCTCTTTCAGTTTTAGTATTAATTATTTCAAAACCTAATTTTTTATAAATGTAAACTGCCCTTTCATTTTCTTCTAATACATCCAGATAAACTTCATTTATTGAATGCCATTTTAAACTATGAAATAATTCTTGATATGAAGGAACTGAATGGCCTTTTCCTCTATGGTTTCGATGGATATCCATTCCAATTTTTACTCTTCCTTTACCCCACTCACTGGTTCTAATATAACCTATATCTTCTTCTTTAATGTTAACTACAAAAAAATGAGGGCTATCTTCCTTATACCATTCTTGATATTCTTCTAAAGAATAATCTTTATCTTCATATAACCATTGTATGCAGTCTTTCCTTACATCTTTAAACCATTCCAGATCACTATATAACATTTTTCTTAATCTAACCATTTAAAACTTCAATTTTTAAATTTCTTATTATTTCTTCTTTTGATATTAATTCTAAAAATTCTTCTATTTCTAATTCTCCTTTTATTTTCTCAAATGTCTTACTTTCAAAATCAGTAAGACCATCTCCCAATCTGGGGGGAGGGAGATCTTTTATATACTCAAATTGTATTTTCATTATTCAAATGATAATATATTGTCTATATTGATATAAACAATTTTATATTCTTTAGTTAGTGTTTTATAATATTCTACTTCTAACATTTTTTCACCATTCTGGTAACACTCGTCAATCATAATTTTCACATCATTTAGTGGTTTATGTATTAAATATGATTTGTCGGATAATAATTTAATGGATGTTGTTGATATATTTTTTTTCCTCATATTGGTTTGGTTTTTTCTTTAAATTTCCATTCTTATTATTAGCGCTAACCTCCTTTTTATTTTATTAAGTAATCTTAAAAACCTATTTTAATTATGGGTATAAATATCAATAAATTCATCAATATTCATTTCTAAATTTGATAAATGTTGGAGTTTGATTATAAACTCTTTACATAAAATAGGTTTATCTTTATTACCATAGACCCAATATTCTTCATATTCATCATCTCTTAATATACCCCAATTTTTTATCAGATAGTAATCTTTTTTATGTTTAACAACCCATTCATTACTTGTTTTACCACTTCCTTTAGTAGGGAAAGTAGGCTCATCTAAAATCTTTACTAAGTCATTATAGTTACTAGATATAGTGTCTATCAATCTTAAATCTTTAATCTTTTCTTTAGCTATACTCTTAGTTTTTATAATTTTCATTTCTTTTACTTTAAAAATCCCTATTAAAAATTTTATTATATTTTTTATAATTCTTCGCATAACCAAGGCTCAACATCTTCCTCAATATCTTCCTCAATCATAATAGTAGTATCAGGGAACATAATACTTATTCTATTTTGAGTAAAACAGTGTTTTAAAATTCTCCCTAAATTAATAGATTTAGTTCTAATATTTCTATCATTAACTTCAAATCTAGGATAATTAATTAATTCAACTATTGCCCCATTTTCCTCACCTTCAACGTATATAAACGTTGTAGGTTGGATATTTACGCATAACTTAACATCATCACAGTATTCGCTGCAAATATCTTTAACGCGGTTTAAATCAATGTTTTTTTGGTTATCATCCCCTGGATCATAACTTTCAATATATCCAGGTCTAAACCCAATATATATTCTTGCCCAAAATGTATTTGAAATTTTCATATTATTGAATTTTATAAGTATTTAATTCTTCAAGCTCAACTTCAAGTTCCTTTAGAATTTTCATTTCTTTATCTAAATCCTCTTGAATTTCAGTTTTATATTTATCATTCAATTCTTGTTTAGGATCATTATAAATATCATATCCAAACCATTTATCAAGGATAAATAAACATTCTTCTAAGTCTAAAATCATTCTTTTTGTACTATCTATTGCTTGTAATACATTTTCAATTCTTTTTAAATTTTCCATAACCTTTATTTTTATTTTTAACTCGTGTTACACCTCAATCGTGCACCGTGAATATACAAACTTTCCCTTGCTTCTCCACTACTATCCAATTAACTCTTCATTCCCTTCTATAATTTCTTCAAATTCTAATTCTTCAACTTCTTCCAAAAATGTATAATTAATTGGGTCTTTAATTACATGGTTTGCTCCTATATAATCTCTAAATTCTTTTAATAATTCCATAGTATCAACACCTTTCCTTTCAAAATTATGTTTAGAAATTATCCTTACAATTGAATATAATTTATCGTTATGGTTTAAAATTCTTCTCATCTATTGTATACTTTAGTTACTTGACCATTATTCCAAAGTTGAAGTACTATTCCTGGATAGTGTTTGTCTACTTCTTGACCTTGAATATTAAATAATTTTATAATTTCTTCATATTCCCCATTAATATCAACTTTAACTAATATGATCTCAAATGTTTCCCTTCTACCATCAAAATCAACTTGGGTTAATCTATAATAATTATCTCCTGATAATGGGTTAATATGTTCTAGGTTATAAATTTCTCTATCTATAGTAGTACCACTACCCTCAACTTCTCCTATTTTATTCCAGTTAACTCCATCTTGACTATGTTCAATAACAAAATAATCATTATTAATTTGTGAAGCCACTTCCCATTCTAATTCTACAACCCTCTCATTTAAAATACCTCCAAATGAAGTTAATGTTATTGGTAAAGCACCTCCACTATTACTACCAATACTAAATTGAACATTAGGTCTAGTACTAGATCTTGAACCTGTTGAAGTTGGATAACTACCATCTTGATATTTATAAGCCGATCTTCTGGTTGATGATGTATAATCAAATTCTGGATATGAGTATGAATAACTACCATCTCTATTTTCAACTTTAATTAATAAATTATCAGTATTATTATAATCAAATTTAGTTGCTAAAGTAATTTCCTCCCAACCCGGTGACCAATCAATAGTCCCACTATAAACTAAAGTCCAATCACTAGAAGCATAATTACTGTTAAAATCTTCTTGCACATATGAGCTTGGGAATTGACTATAAGTAGTATGAGCCATATAAATTTTCTGATTAGACATTGAATATGAACTTGGACTACCCGCATCAACATAAAATCTAAGCTTTTCAATTTCCCCTTCAGTTGCTATTTCACTTTGTAAGTAAATCATTCCAGACCAACTATATTCAAATAAACCATAAGATGGAACTAAACCACTTTCAGAAGTACCCGAACCAATCCCTACTTCAGTATTGCCACTTCCACCACCTCCACCACCAGAAGATGTTTCAGTTACTAATATATTGTCAAATGTAGCACCCCAATCATATTTACCATAATAATGAAATCTTAATGAATAATTATCTGAAATAGAATTATTACCTGATAAGTTAACACTCCCACTAAAACTAGCATCTATATCTGCAGTTACATAAACTAAATCTACACCTACTTGAACTCCATCCGTTTCATTATACAAATAAACCTCAAAATAATCGGCTGAGTAGTGATCAAATAGATAATCAAATGAAATTGAAATTGTAGTTTCAGAAGGTGAAAATTGTTTTGTAATAAAAATGTTATCTTGAGTACAACTACTACCAAAATATTCAATAGCGGCAAATCTTCCTGTACATGAACCACATTTTTCATCATGAGAAGTAACTACCTCCCAAGTTTCACTATTACAATTATTTACAATTTGATAATTTGAAGTTGTACTGGAAGATGTTGTTACAAATCCAGTACTTACAGAGGAAAAGTCCTCACTTAGCAGAGTTGTCTGACCTGTTAAGATACTATATAGGAACAGTCCTATTACTAACATAATTTTTCTCATAACCTTTTAATTTAATACTGTAATATACGAAAGATATTTTACTTTTCCAAAACTTTACTCCAAAAAATTTCAAAAGATATAGAAAAAGCCATTTTTAATATAACATAATCAATTATTAAATTAAGTATGTATAAATCTCCAATATTAACTATCCCATCATAAGATAAAACACCTAACACAAAAAACGTTATCATAAATGATTGAGCAAAATGCCATAAATCAGTTGTCCAAACAAAAATAGTAGATGAACCAGGAAATCTTTCCCCATCTAAACTGTTACTTTTATTTTTCCATTTATTTTTATAGCTAATTTTTGGGTTAGCCCACTGTTCAAATTTAGTTCCTTTAAATATCGATCTATCCCAATGAAATGAAATTTTATCCATTATTGCATTTGAAGCTCCCGCTAAGATAAAAAATAGTATACTCAACATAATTATCTTATTTTTTCTAATTCAATGATCCTATCTTCTAATTCATTGATCATTTTAATTTTTTTATCTAATCTCTGTTCTATAGTTTCTATCTCCATTTGCATTATCTTAAATTCAGCATAAGCCATTCCCGCTAAAAATATTAGAGCAATAATGTGAACTATATTATCTTTTAAATAACTCTGCATAATTAATTAATTTGCATTCCAGGAAATAAAAATTGAGCTAATGCTTCAAATATTTGGATGTCATGAAAGTATGAGAAATAAAATCCACCTCCAAATATTATAAATAAAATAATGAATAATCCTCTCCAATAAGGTAAATATGAATCACCCCAACTATCAGGGCCTGAGCCATATGCAAAATTTAATTTATTATTACATTTCTTACAATTAGTAGGTCTGTCAGGTCTAAACCAAGGCAACCAAACCCAAGGTTTTTCAATCATTCTGCCTTTCCACTGCATGTGAGAATAATTCCACCAATCTTTATGTAAACACTTAGAGCATCTATATTTCTGTCTCGTAAATAAATTTAATGATGTTCCTAATATATCTTCCATCTTCATAATACACCTCCTCGTTTTATTATAAATATTACTTCCCTAACTTAAGTACTTCCCATATTAGTTTTAAATGATAAACACATAAAACCCAGGTGGCCATTAATTCAAACCAAAATAAAGTACCTAAAAATAATAGAGGTATTGATAGTAAATAAATATAAGTAAAATATCTTAATCTCTTAATACTATATAGAGGTGGAATGCAAGCTAAGAAAAACATTAAAGCTAAAAAGTTATGAAACATAGGAGTAAAATCAACAGAAAAAGCTGTTAGCATTAATAAGAATATAGAGGCTGTCTCCCATTTTTTAATACTATATAAGAAATAACTAGTAGCAGCATTTGTAATAATAAATAAAGGCTGCAATTGGGTCTTCCAAGCAGCCGAAAAGGAAATTATTTCCCCACACACCAATAATATAATTAAAGGATGTATAAAAGCTATCATTATCACTAATAGCCTTATTAATATGTCTTTTTTAATTACCCCAATTTTCTGTCACTAAAATGATAGATCTAATTCTACCCTCTTTATAATATCTTGTGAACAATCATATTCTTTTAATAGCTCAATCATTTTTTCATTTGACATCATTGTAAATAATGAACTCTCATCTACAATTAAATCATCCTCCCCATCTTCTCTCCTCTTAAAATGTTGAAAGAAATAACCTTCTAAATGGTCATAGCCAAATGATATACTTTCTTCTTCGTTTATTACTTTTGAGTATCTACTCATATCTTTATATTAATAAATATTATAAATTTCAAAATCACTTTCTCTAGTAACTTTCCTCATAAATAAAGCCCCAGTTTCTCTTATTTTTTCAATTTCCTTAAATGAAATAAAATCATAAGTTTTAGGATAGTTATTCTTATTTCCTTTATGAGAAATATCAATCCAATTAGAGAATGTTAAAGTCTTATCCTCCCAATCAATCCCTAACATATTAAGCATCGTAGGATAATAAACCTCATCGGGTGCGAATACATCCTCAAATAACTCTGTTTTATCTATCTCTAATAATTTCCCAACAGTATCTCTATTTAAAACCATCCATTGACTTCTCTTCTCAAAATTATCTTTACTTATTTGGGATTTATCCTTAATTGTATTATATCTCCCTTCACTATCCATATCTCCCATTATACCCATCCTATTGGATTTACTGGTTAGTAATTCTCTCTTAATTATCTCAGGTGTATGGATAGGGATACATTTATCAGATAGTAAGATAAATACTTTATTAGATTCATCTTTAAATGCTTCTCTAAATAAGTTATTAGTAGCTCTAACTAAACTAATACCCCCCCATTCAGTTTCAACTCTATCTTTAATAATATGGGGGTAAAAATAATTACTAACTTCTTTACTTTCTTTAGGGTGCAGGTAAACATTATAATTACTTCCCATTTTATTAAAGAATTTCCTCCAAGTATGAGTATTTTCTATATCACCATAAGTTAAAAAACAAAAAGCAATATTTTCATTTTCAAAATATGGAGTTATTTTTTCTTTTCTCAAAAATGAAATTAAACTATCTTTTTTCAATGTAGATTCATCTATATTTTTCAAACCACCTTCAGGATAATTTTTAATATCATAAATCTCTAAATAATCTTTCTCTTCATTCTCACCTTTAAAAACATAACATATAATTTTATTACCATAATCAGTATAATTATAAAATAATATATTACCTTCATGTCCTTCGATGTTAAATAATCTTGCAGGAATGTTAAATATGAATTTATTTTCTCTCTTATATGGAGGTTCCTTGCTGTAACCAAATTTAACAAAATCCTCATGATATACTTCTTGAATTAATTGAATTAATTCTTTATCCATATGTTGTATACCAAATTCTTTTTCACTAACATTTGTTCGAGTATTTAACTTAATATCTAAATCATATTCAGACATTAGATTATCAAATTCCTCCTTCAAATTCTCCATTTTTAAAATGTGAGTAGTAGAATTATTATCTAAATATAGATGTTGAGGAGTATAATGATCACCTCTTGAAATACCATGTTTAGTTGAAGTTGGCTTATCCCAAGCTCTAATTTTTTCTTTTAAATATCTATTAAAGTAATATATTCCTCTTAAAAATGCTTCTTTATCTCTACCAACACCACCCCATTTACAATGAAATTCACTTAAAATCCTCTCATAAGGATTTCTAACCACCATAAACCAATCATATTTATCTTTTAATTCTTGAGGCTTATCTATAAATATTTCATGCCACCACCCATATTCTTCATGATAACGACCCCAATTTATATTATAATTCTTACCTTCATCCTCAATTGAAGTACCACCAGTTTTAGTTATATGAATGAATTTTAATTCTTTTTTACTCATTATCTATATTTTTCTAACAGTATACTTATATCCGCTGTCGGAATTTCTCTCAAATAACCTAGCCATATAATAGGCTTTATCATAATCATTAAATTCTAAAACCTCACTTCCCCCATCTAATAATATCACATTTTGTATATTACCATTTGGTAGAAGTAATTCTTTAATTATGTAATACTTTTCTCCTTTCATTTCCCGTGTTATTATTGGGCTCAACTACTACCCCACTATTTGTAACTGTTACTTTAGTATTTTTAATTCCTCTTTTAATCTGAATTGGCATTTCGGTTATAATTTCTTCTAATTCCTCAATTGCATCCAAATAACTATCGCTGTTTTCCACAGTCTTAACTATCTTGTCTAAATAATCCCTCATAAAACTTGTCATTATTTTTATCTATTGACTTAACTAATCTTCTAACTTTTAATCCTAAATCGTAATTATTTGGATTTTCTACCTCCAAATCTTTCAACCCATCAATTAATTCTCTAAGTATTTCTTTTTGTAACCTCATTTTGCTTATTATTTATCTTTTCCAAAACCATTTCAATATCATCTAACTCAGGGTCTCCTCCCAAGTCAATAATCCATTTTTTTAACTCAGCGGCTTTCTCATATTCTTCTTCTAAAATATACAACCGCATTCTTACTTTAAGATACTCTATGTCGGCTTGCCCCATATTTATTACTTTTTTATTAAACCCCCGTATATACGTATTTTAGAGTGTGGTGGGGAGTGTAAGAAGGATTTTACTTCCACAACACTTGAATTAATACTATAGTGGTTGCTAATACTAAAGTTAAAACTGTTTTTAACGTTAAACTTTCATTTAATAATAAATATGTTAAAAATGCAAACGAAATAATTCCGGTTGCAAATCCTATTAGTCTAGCAGGCCATATATCTCCATCAAACCCTAAAGTTATAAATTTTGTAGCGTAAATATAAGAATAACCTATAGGAAATCCTAATAGTAAAGCCATCCAAAAAGGGTGTTCTTTAGCCCATTTTGAAACAAATTGCCCATTTACTTGAAACCATGCTATTATTTGACCTAAAGTAAAAATTAAAACTCCTATAAAAACATTTTTCACTATTCTTCAGTTTTAAATTCCTCCATAAATGATTCTTCTAATTCAGGAATTAATCCATCTATCATTTGGATGTCTTCTTCAGTTGGTCCTAATTCAACAATTTCATCTACTATTTCTTCAATGTTTTCATCTGTTAGGATTTCTTCTTTATCTTGCATATGTCTAGGAAGAGGCATTAGTAAACCAGCATTTTCAATTAGGTTCCATATTCTCTCCTTCCATAAATCCATTTTAATGTCTTCGATTTTACAATTATAACCGAATCTTTGAGTTAGAATACCTGTTAATTCAACGAATTCATCACACAATGTATCTAATTCTCCTCCAATAGGGAAATTTTTTCCGTATTCATCAGAACCATTAGTTCCTTTTTCATACATTGCTTTAATTTCTAACCATCTTGGAGTAACGTAATCTCTTTGAATTTTTGCCATAACTTTAATTTTTGTTTAATACGTGAATATACGAATGGCTCCTTGCGGAGCCAAACGTTTAATTATATTTCTTATTAATCTCCCATCTTAAGTCTTAAATGTTGTTCTACTTTATCTTTATATTCATTTGGGATTTTTGATATGATATCTTTTACTTCCATTCCTGATTCATAATCTTCTTCAGCTTGGTCAGTTAATCTATCAAATTCTGGGGATGCTTCTTCTAATAAAGGGTTGTTCTTTAAGTATTTTTTGTAATCGAATTCGTTTGACATAGTTTTATTTTTTTTTATCTGTTATAAATATACAAAAGAGAATTAAGGTAGCCAAACTACTACGCAGAAGTCGCATCATAGGTATAACCTATTATTTTACGTATCTTACCATTTCTTCTTAATGGGACAAAACAACTAGAAAATATTTTATTATTTGATGCTATAAAAGTAAATTTATATGTTTTACCTTCTTCTATAGATGATTTGAGTAATTTTTCTATTCTTTTTTTATCTTGATTTGAAACATAGCTTACATAATCTTCTCCTATTATGTCTGTTTCTCTCATTAGACCTAACATTTCTACTCCAGCTTTATTCATTCTTAGTAATTTACCTTCTAGGGAAATTTCATGAATACATAGGGGGAGAGATTGTAGTATAATTTTTGATTCTTCTATTTCTTCAAATACCATACCTCCTACACTAAATGAAGGAGGACATTTACTATCAAATAATGATTGTACCATTTTTTCTAGCTCACTTAACCTACTTTCCATATTCATACCCTTATTTTTTAAAACAATTTATCTTTAAATGCTATTATAAGGGTTAGAATAACTTGAAATACTATAATTACACCCATAGCTTTTTGTTGGAAACCTTTTTGGTTATATATTTCACCTTTGGCTGATCTCATTTGAGGTGGGGACCAAACATCACTTACTTTATTTTTCCATTCCCATAATTCTTCAACATCTTTTTCTATGCTTCTAAATTCAGTAATTTCTTTTTGTAATGATTGGAACTTTGAGTCTAAATCTTTCTTTAGATCTTCTTGACCCGAATTTAAACGTTTTAGCTCATGGAGCATTAACATACCATATTCGGCAAAGGTGTTTGAATTGTTATTTTCGGGTTTTGGAGTTTCCATAATACATATAAATTAATATCTAATTATAAATATTATAAATTATATTCATCTTTATATAATTGGATAAAGATTTCACCTACCCCAATATCAAGTAAGATAGCGTCAGCAGGTATGCCTGTAAGTTTAATATTTGGATCTAATACCTCATCAATATTTTTATTCTTTATAACCTTTATTTTAGTTTTAGCATTAGACCTATTTGAAGTCTTCCAAACTACCACTACTGGGTGTTTTGCATATGATGATTCTCTAGCCATTATCTTTCTAGTATTACAAAACCTCCAAATGCGTTATCAAATACTTCTAATAGATTTTCATAATCACCTGACATCATTTCTTGGGTGATTTTAGTTGAATCTAAATCTAATTGTTTAGCTAATTTTTTAGCATATCCTATTAATGCATATGCATTTCCATCTGGTCCTGTTAAGTCTATTACCATTGGACCTAATTGTTGTTGTTTTTTTCTAATCATAACTTTTATTTATTTTGGTTTTTATATAATTTAGAAAGATTGGATTTTATTTTAAACCCAAATCCTTTTAGAATTGAATTGCATAAATATGTTTGAACTCCTAAAACATTTTTACAACTATCAACATTTTTAATAAATTCATCTAATTTGGTGTTGAAATCATATCTCTCCTTCATAAAATCTTTAGCAATAATTTTTGCTTCTTCTAAAGAATATAATTCTCTAATCCCAAATTCACAATAAAAATTTGGAAAATTTGTAACTGCATCTTTGTCTAAATTGTACATAACTCTAATTTTTTAATTTTTTTAAATGTTTAGGAATGAAATCTCCTTCTTCATGTGATTTAATAATATGACAGTGTTTACATAATAGTTGATAATTTGAAGGTTGTTCTCCTTCAAGTGTTCCCTTTGTTAAAGGATTTTTATGGTCTACATCCATTAAAGAAGATGCAATCCTAATATTTAAATTAGGATAATGTTGAGTAGGGGAAAATCCACATTTTTCACACTTTAACTCCCCCATAACAATCTTTTCAACCTTATAAAATAGCCAAGGTCTAGATGAAGCATTACTTGCTAATTTACTATATTGAGTATGAATAGAACAATAAGTTTTACTCTTACCATTCTTATATTTTTCAGCTTCATTTTTACACCAAGTAACTTTACACATAACCTTTATTTTTTAACTTAACTCATTAACATCGTGAATATACAAACTCTATTTCACTTTTCCACATATCCATCCATAATAGTCATCATCTCCTCGTTTTTTTGGAGGTGGTGTTTGGTAATAAATTCCTGAATATAATAAGTTATTTCCTGATAGATCTCTTATTTTGAATTTTTTTCCAGGTTGTGATTCTTTTACTATTCCTATTTTTTCATTACCTAAAAAAATGAATTTTACTTTATCTCCAGTTTTATACTTCATATCTACTCTATTATTTGAAAATTTTCTCGTTTTAATTGTAATTCTAGGGAAAGAAATAAACAACTATCTTTTAAGAAATATGGATTCATTTCTAATATAGAAACTATTTCTTCATCCTTAAATGAGCCCATTAACTCATTAATGGAAGCAGGCATTGTGTCTAAATCAATCATCGAATAACGTTTTTAAATTTTGTTTTTGTATAATTTGTTTTAACTTTTTTGTGTATTTAGGATCCTCAGCATAGTACTTATCTAAATATTGAAAGTATTCTCTATCAGATTTAATTTTATAAAGATAAGATGAGGAGAAGAAAGCATAATCGTATAAACTTTCCTCCCATGTGTTATAATAAGCATGTCCTTTTTTAGTACCTCTGGCTGTATTAATCCTAATTCTAGCCTGTTTCATCCCAAATAAATTCATTCCATCTTGGAAGATTACAGAAGTGAAATTACCAGTCTCTAACTGAGCCTGGGCTAATACTATATGTGGGAATTTGAAGTTAAGTTCTTTGATTTTAGTTATTAACTTGTTTTTACTAAATTCATTTTCATCTTCTATGATGAGTATCGATTCAGTATCTGTAATATATTTAACAACCGTATTAGACGATGATAAACCAAGAATTAATACTACCCCAAATATTAAACCTAAATATTTTAAGGTTTTAGGTAAGTATTTAATTTCATAATATTGTAAATTTTCTTTGTCATAACCATAAACTTTCATAATAACCATTTTAATTTAAAGAATCATCACCAATATTGGCTTTAAGATAATCTATTGCTTCTACTACTTTAGCACAATCCTCATACATCTCATGATGTTCAAATATTTTAAGATTTTTTTCTAAAGTATCTACAAAATTATTTCTATCTACTGTTAAATCAAATACACTATAAGTACTTTTAATATACACCTCTAACACATGAATATGTCTTTTTTTTGTAGTTAAATTCTCAAGGATAGTATTTACAATAGCTTTAGCCATTTCTAAATCCTTACTAGTTGCTAGTTTTTCAAATTCTTCTATATCGTGTACATCTATTGAGTGTGCCATAATCTTAAAATAAGTCTAAAAATTTATCATCTATCTTTTTACTCTTTAATTTTTGTTTTTTATCATCTTCTTTTAGCATTTTTTTAGCTAATTTATCAAGATGTTTTGATTTGATTTTATCGTAATCGTTTACGATTTTATCATGTTTTTTATTTTTAATATTTTTTAATTTCTTTGCTATTTTACTTTTCTTCTTACTCATCATTTCTATTTATAGCTAATAATATCAAAATCATCCCCACTGTCATCTTTTTCAGAATCACCTAAACCTAATTCTTCTAGTCTTTGTTTAGTATAGTCATCTAATTCCCAGTCAATTTTTCCACCCATTTGAGGTTTGTGATCTTCCAGATTTTCAATTTCTTTCTCAGTGAATACATCGGTTATAAATAGGTAATAGCAATTGTAACAAATCATTTCTAAATTGTCCTTCCTCCAATTTTGTTTGTTAGCATCTTTAAAATGCAAGAGTAGCGGCATTTTGTAATCATGAACTCTTCTTTCATTAAACCCACATTTTCCACATTCTTCTTTTAAATGTCCCTCACTAATAAGTCTATATTTAAGTTTTTGGGGATTAAATGAAGATGGATTCATATCACCACTTAAGATTTTATCTAAAGCAGGTTCTTTTTTAGAATTTCTTAAGAATTTTGGTATACCTTTTCCACTTTGATTCTTATGTTGATGGTATAAGGATTTATATCCAGGTTCTGTTGCTTCATATAACATTGCCCATTTTCTATAATGTTGTAAACTACAATTAAGATAACGAGCACTAGCCATATTACTCTTTGTCTGGGACATTGCTGCTAGGATCATCTCCTTGCTTAGGGGTTTCGCTTTTCCCGCCATTGTTTTCTCTATTTTTATTATACTCTACAAATTCTTCTTCTGATACAAATTGGATATCATTCCAGGTATCATCTTTGTCTCCATTAACTGTAGTTATAGCTTTATATTGTCCTACTTGAGAACATTCCACACATACTTTATAGCCATACTTTTCTAATCTAAGTTTTGGCATTGGTTTATCACAAGATAAACATGGGATCATTTCTAATTCCATAACATTCAGTTAATTAAATATAATAAAAATTTTTGGGGGAACCTAATCTAGATCATCATCTCCTTCATCTTCCTCCTCATCATAACTATCAAAAGGATTTGTTAAAATGAAATCCCATAATTCTTCAGGAGTATGAATTAAATGGTCTTTACCATCAATTCCTCTGATAGGGGTTAATATTCCATTATTATCAAACCTTTCAAATACATACCAGTGAAGGTAAGAAGATGTATCTTCTCCATAGACTATTCGGATTAAGTCTAATACTACATTCCAATATTCTACTGTAATGTAAGAAATTGTAATTTTTTTATCGGCTAATAATTTTACTTCTTCTAAAAAGGAGTTTTCTAATCTATCTACTAATGATAAGAAAATGATTTTTTCAGTAAATTCAATGTTATCTTTTATTTCAACATCTACATTTAGGATAGTTTTAAATATATCCTTTATCTCTTCTTGATCTTTGAATTTTTCCATCTTCTAATTTTTCTAAGTCAAATATTTTTAAAAATTCAATAACACTTAAATTTTTTAAAAAACTTGCTTTCTTAATTGCTCCTTCAATACTATGTGATAATATCTTTCCTAATGATTCTTTTTTAGGATCTACTTTTGAATAGAATTTGTATTGATTCATAATTTAGATATTAGTTTTTTATCAATTTCTATACATTTTTCAAATTCATCTTTTTGAGCATAAAAATCAGAGATTTTCATTAAAGCTGATCTGAATTGGGATTTTTTTAATTCTACTATTATTGATAAATTAATTATATTAAATATTTCAACTTTTTTTAATTTATTTTTAATTGCATGTTCTATAGATTCTAAGGTCTCCTCTAATATGTAAGTTACAAATACTTCATTTTTATGAAGATTCTTTAGATTACCAACATCACTATATTCTAATTCAATATAGGGAGCTTTTCTTTCTATTTTTTGTTTCTTTTTTCTACCCATGGTTATAAATACACTAAATCATTCTGATATTCATTCATTTGAATTATGTGAATTATTAGATTTCCTAACTCAAATTTACCTATTTCTCCATTATCTTTTATAATATCTGGGAGTTGTTGGATTAGTTGGTAGTCTTGTTGGGTGAAGTTTAAACTATCAATCTCAATTAATATTTCATTATTTTTCTCATTATCATATGGTTTAATTCTTTCATATAAATTAAATGATGTATCTTCCATTTCAATATAATCAGATACTCTACCAACCATAAATTGTTCATCACAATAAAGTGTACTACACCATGGTTCAAGTAATTCTAATAGTTGTAGATTACAATTTTTAACTATAAAACCAATATCATATTTTGATGGTACAAGTGGCTTCATTAAAGCATCATGTTTGCAAAAATGACCCCACTTACGTAAAAATTCTCTTGTTGATTTATTATTTTGTTTTAACCATTCATCTGTTTCTCTATTTTTCATGAATACTTGACCATCAGGATTTCTTTTCGCCCCATCTGCAAATCTTGATCCTCTACAAGTCATATGGTAAACAAATCCTTCCCATGTTTGGATAAATTTAATTCCATTTAAATGAAAACGATTAAATATATCTGTGTCTTCTTTTGATTGAGGTGCAAATATAGGATCATGTCCTTCTATTTCTTGGAAATCTTTTTTCCAAAAAGCCCAAGGTGCAAATATACCCTCAGTTGTTGCTAGATTAGGTTGATAAAGTTTAACATGTTCTAATAATCCCTCTTCATCAAACTCCTCGGGTTCAATTCCAAAATCTTGTAATACTTTTTCAGGGCCTGGAGGATGTAATGGTGGTTCGATTCTAGTAAGTGATACTATTGTTTTTTCTTTAAGTTGTTTTTCAATTGCATCTAAAGCTCCAGGACAAAGGTACATATCTGCATGATAAATCATACATACATCACTTGTAGCTACTTCATTAACCAAACGATCATATAAAATAGTATGACCTAAACGAGTTGGACCCTCATTTCTAATTGCTTTAAATAATGGGTCTTTTTCCTTTATTTCTTGACACCATTCCCAAGTATTATCTTTATCACTAAAATCATCTGCTACACAGATTTCAACTTCATGATTACCTTGGTTTTTTCTTATAGCATTATAAGACCATTTAAGGTATTTTAGATTATTTCTTGAGGGTTGTATTAAAGATATCTTCATGGTTTATTATTTAAATATAATTATAAGATTGATAATTTTTACGTTTATATTTCTTTTGTAATTCTTGGTATTGAGAAGTTTTTAACTCTTTAAAAGATACTCTAGTATATATAAATTCATTTTCAGTTCCCTGTAGACCCACTCTAGGATGCTCATCACCTGGGAGCCATCCATCTCTATTTTGTATTCCTAAAATACTACAAATAATATTTTGGATCACTCTAGGTCCAGTAATATCTATTACATGATCTACTTTAACGGGAGTATTTCTTTCAATATTTTCTACTACTTTACAAATTACCTGATGGAATATTTTTTGATTAGGGGCTCCTCCTATAAACATATAACTAATATTACCAAACCCAGCATCAAATAAATGAATAGAACCCTGGTCAGGTAAGTTAAGTTGAGTAGGTTCTACATCTAGGTCAAACCAATAACCACCATATTTGTTTATATAACATATTCTAAAGAAATCTGCTATGGCTACCCCATTCCTCATTTTAGAAAATGTGGAATAATACTCTGTATCTTTAAAAAATGAATCTACATCATCATCTGAAAAATACTTTACTTCATATTCAGGGTTTAATTTTTCCCATTTAGTAAGTATCTTTTGTAGAATTGAATCAGATTTATCACAAGTATAGCTGGTAAATATTACTTTTTTAATTGACATACTGTTCCTTAGGTTTTAATACTATAAGTGTTTGAAAGCCTGGGTCTTTAATACTAGCAATCTCTTTATACCAATCAAATACAACATGGTATTGAGGTCTTTGCCAAAAATCATGGATAAAAATTAAAGAGTCTTTGTGTAAATATTTAAGAATATATTCAGCACACCATCCTCTAGCTCTCCCATCCACAAGTACTTTATCAAATTTTTCAACATCTAATTTATCAACATATTCAATATAGGTTTTAAATTGATGTTTTTGGGTAGGTAAAGTTCTTGGGGAATCCCAAGGAACTAGATTCATGTTTATATCTTTACCTACTCTAGCTTTAACTCCTTTGAACCATTCTGGGTCATGTTCTATTGAGTAATAGTTTTTTACAAAGTTAGGGAAATATAAAGTACTACCCCCACTCCCCCATTCTAACATGGTATCTGTGTAGTATAAATGTTTTAAAATTAGTAGGATTTCACTATCGTGCATCCAAGGAGTTGATGGTATTTCTTTAGAGTTTTCCATAATATTCATTTTGTTTTACTTGTCTATCAATTGTTTTACCATGAATTAAACAAAATACTTCATCTGTAGGTAAACTTGCTAAAGTTTTATACCCAGTTAAAACTTCATGGACTTTATTTTTCCATTTAATTTTACCATTATTACGATAGATACGCATTTGGTTATCTGGGAAGTTGATTCTATTTTTACTATCAACTCTCCATCCCCATTTTTGAATATGTTCTTGGGTAATCCCCTCAACAGTATTAATTCTAGGGACTAAATAAACATCTACATTATTATCATCTAAAATTTGAGGTAAAATTTCAACCATTTCAGGATCAATTATTTCATCTGCATCTATTTGATATATAAATTCTTTAGTACAAGCCTTAGTTAATCTATTCTTCCAATCTGCAAAATGATTATTAAAATTATCCTCTACTAATGTGATTTGATTAGCACTACTCAGTTTATGTAAGTATGCTACTAATTCAGTAGTTGGTGTATTTTTAGTTAAATCTAATAATACGACAACTTCATCATCCTTACGGATATTTTGTGTTAAAAACGTTAATAAACGTTGAATCTCAATGAATTCATTACATACTGTAACTGCATAACTTATTGTCATATAACTTTATTTAGAATGGTAAATCATCATCATCCTCTGTAGTAGTTGATGAGGTAGATTTATTAAAATTTTCATTTAAAAATTCACGTGGGAATAAATTTACTTCCCCATTATAGAATTTAGTAGAAACATATCTCCTCTTAATTGGGATATAGTTAGAATGAGCCATAGCTGCTTTTACAACTTCCCCACCTAATTCTTGGCCTGCGGGTTTACCTAGATAATCAAATAAACTTAACATTTCTGTATTTTCTGACATAACTTTTTTATTTTTAATTTTTATGATGATATGAATATAAAAAGAGCCCTTACGGGCTCCAAATTATTCAGGTAGAACTTCTATAAAACTTAAGGCTTCCATAAAATCTCTTTCCTCAAAATGTTTTATAGTACTCATATCCATTCTCCATTTGTAAAATTTTCCTTTTTTACCTGGGATTGGAAATTTTTCTTTTTCATCTTCTGCTACAGGGACTGCTTTTACTGCTGCCCACTTCCATTCTTTGGAATTAGCTCCATCAGCAAATACCATTCCTTTTTCTGGTAGGTTAATTGTAGTAGGCATCCATATTTTACCATTATCATCCTCACCCATAAGTTCTTTATGGAGGTTTGGTAAACGTTCAATCTGTTCTTCAAAAAATTCTTCTCCTTTTTGCATTAAAGTATTACTTTGAAAACCACACCCAAAACATTGGTAGGTTTTTACATTTTCATTAACCTCGTTAACAAAACAAGCATCACTCCCACAACGAGAGCATACTTCTAATTTATCACTATTCATTTGTTTCTAATTTTTTTGTTGCTACTATTTGGTATCCTTTATAATTTATATCATATAAATCCTTATACATCTCAAAAAACATCAATATTCCTAATTCAGGAGAATTAATAGGATTAGGTTGGTTTGGATCTTTCCACCCAAAATCATCAAATATTAATAAACCTCCAGGATTCAACATTTTATGGGAATAATAAGCATCATTAAGAGTATCATCTGATCTATGTGAGGCATCTATATAAATAAAATCATATTTATTTCCTTTTTCTTCTAATTGGGGTAATAAAAAACGAGAATTGCCTTTATTGATATTGAAATTAATATTAGGGTAAAAAGAAATATTATGAGTGAAATTATTATAAATAAAATTTTTATCTTCTTTTAAAATTTGGGAAGTTCTTCCCATCCCTTCTTCTTCTAGGGTACCTCCAAATGTATCTACAATATAATAATTAGTATCTTTTTCTAAATATTTACCACATAAAAAACTTGTTGCCCTTCCTTCATAACATCCTATTTCTAAGATATTTTTAATGGATGAGGGGGGTTTGAGTTTAGTAAATACTTCATCCCATAGAGGAATCATCCCATCAAACCAATTTTCAGTAAATTTTTGGTTGGGGTTATATGTAAAATTACTCATTTGTCTCTAATTTTTTAAGTTTAGGTAATTCTAATTTTTTAAGTTTAGGTAACTTTAATTCTATTTGTTTAGCTACTTCAGTAAAATAATTAGTGATTATACCTTCCAATTGATCAACCATATTATCAAAGCTGAATTTAGACCTACTATGGTATCCTTGACGTTTACCTTTTATCTTATAATCTTTATATTTTTCTTTTACTTCAATTAAAGAATGACCTATATGATTTAAATCAGGACTAAACCACTGAGAACCTTCAATTAATATATCTTTTACTTGGGCTGAAGGGTGGATATCTTTTAATTCTCCCCTTAATAAAGTAGTAAAGTTTGGTGATAAGAAATCCATATGACCTGACCATCCTGTAGTAATAATTGGTTTATTTGTTAAACTAAATTCTAATAATGGTCTGCCAAATCCTTCCCCTTTAGTTAAGCTAACCATAGCTTTAACTTTTGGATGGTTGTATATTTCATTTACTTCATTATCTGTAAAATCTCCATGTAATAGATATACTTTAGGTAATTTACTAGATGGGCAAGATTTTTTAATTGAATCTATTTTTCTTTGAATCTCTCTTCTATCCATATAACAACTTCCAGCTCCACTTGTTTTTAAGATTAATGCTGGTTGGTTAGATTTATTTTTAAAGGTTTCATAGAATGCTTTAACTAATAGACCTACATTCTTTCTATCCTCACCTAAATCACCTTGCATCCAGTGACCTAAATATAGATAAGCAAAACTTTCATTAATAGAGTCTAATGAATTAAATAATTCAGTATTTTCAAATTCAGATTTTGTTTCTAGAACTTTATAAGTATCTAAATCAACTCCTTCCATCAATACGTGGATTGGCTTTTCTAATTTTAAAGCCCCAACAATATTTCCTTGTTGATCTTGCTTATTATATTGAACATCTTGGAATATTTTTTTAGAATGTTCAGATGAAACTAATACTAAATCCATTCTATTACATCCTTCAATCCATTGAGGGGCACAGGCAGTTGTTTCAATTCCTGCTGTTAAAATAATATTAAATTTTCCTACAGCTTGTGATTCATTTGGAACTGTAATTTGCATCCAATAATCAGGTTGTTCTGTTAATTGTCCTAAATGGAGATATTCTTTTAAGAACCCCCATTCTTCTTTATGGTCATCAATGAATCCTTGAGGTGTAGCACCCCAACGCTGTGGGATGATTTTTACATCATATTTATCCATTTGGATAAGGGCTTTAACAACATCTCTACTACGACTTCCATAACCTGCATAACAGTCTATAGGGCAACTTATATAAAATGTATTTTTACTCATATTTTTATTTTAATATTTTAAACTATGTTCTAATTTTCTAGGTTGGAAATCATCATCGGATAAAAATTCAAACTTTTCTCTAGGTTGCCAAGTTGAAAATAACTCTTCCATACCTTCAATTATATTTTCTCCCATTTTTTCTGCTGTAAATCCAGCTTCATCACTTGTAGCCCATTTATGACCTTCTAAACCAATTTCTTTTCTTTCTTCAGAAGACATTTTGTATAGGTTATAAATTTGTTCTGCTGCATCCTCAGCACTACATCTATCATCAAAAATATATGGAGTTGGAACTGATCCTTGGATTGAGATATTTGTTGGGAATACTGGTAGAGCCCACCTTCCATGTTTTTTAAATGTACCTCTATGATTTGATGGTATTTCAGGAGAGGGTGTAAACCATTTTCCTTCATTGTCTACAAATCTCATTTGATCTTGCATTCCACCTGTTGTGTTGGCTATGATTGGAGTACCGGTAAGTAGAGATTCGGTTAGAGCTAATCCCCACCCTTCATTTGAAGTTAATAATATAGTACCATCTGCACTATTATACAAATAACTCATTTGTTCCGTAGATAATTTATTATTTGAAAAAACTATACTATCTTCATCTTCCCCAAATAGGTATTCTGTAATAGCAGTCAAATCAGTACCATTTTCATCTATAGGTTGAGTATGTAAAACAAATCTAACTTCGTTTCTTTTATTCTTAGGTAATTTATCTAAGAATAACTTCCAAGCAAGTAATGTATCTGGGATTTGTTTTCTTCTAATATTTCTAGAGTTAAATAATAATACGAAATCTTTATCTTCTCTAATATATTTCTTAAACTTAGTGAATTCTTCTACTTCATCTTTAATAGGTTTAAAGATTGAAGTATCTAACCCATGAGGGACATATTTAATGACTTTGGACTTAACTTTATCACCCAAAACAATTTTATTAATATTAACTGTTTGTTTTGAAATACCAAATAAAGCATCACAAGACTCATAATATTCTCTATTATATGCAGGTGCTGGATAATCATCCCATATGTTTAAATAAGCTATTGGGATATCTTTTCTAATTTCATTTTCCATTTGAAATAACCAAGTAAAATATCTTGGATCTGTAATTAAGAAAATAGCATCGATATTTTCACTCTTAACTACTTGTCTAAGTAAATCAGGATTCCCATAACCATCTGTTGGGTATAACATAACACTAGCATCTTCAACCCCTGCTTTATCTGCAGTGTCTTTTGATAAATCTAATCTCTTTCCTTTTTCAGGATGTTTTATTGCACCTGCTAATTGAACCCAATTGAATTTATGGCATGTATTTAAAACCATCTCACGTCCAATTTGAGCTACCCCACTATGAACTCTAATATCGTCTGTTAGAAGAAGAATATTTTTTCTATCTTCTTTTTTGATATAACCTTCCTTCATTTATTTAACTATTTATTTCAACATTTACATTGTGAATCATTTTTCTAAATTCAGGGTCTGTATTGTACAGATGTACTGCCCTCTCAGATAACTTTTGGAAGGTAAATTTATGTTTGATTGTGTTTATTCTAAACTCATCCCACATCCCTTCATCGATCTTTACGCTTGTTAGTTTTTTGGCCATAATTTATTTAATTTGATATATTTATATAATTTAAGAAAAAGATTTACCCAAGCCACATAATTTTTCATCCTTAGCATAAGGACAGAAAGAACAGTTCCATTTTCCTGGATTAGATATCATCTCATGTGATTTATATCCTTCTTTATTGAATACTTCTTCAATAAATTCTTTTAATGATTTGTTAGCTTTACCTAATTTAATCTTCCCTGAAGGGGGAGTAAATGTTTGGATTCTAGATAAGGCTGCAGGAAAATCACTTTCTTTAGGTACTTTTCTTTTTACAATGAAGAATTCGATTTCAATATCTTCTAATGGGATATTAAACTGCTCACCAAAAAATCTTTTATATAGTATAAGTTGGGCTTGTTTGTTTTCATCCTTTTTCTGTTTATCACCCCACGATCTAGTACTTGTTTTAATATCAATAATCTTAAATTTGTTTGTAGGTTCATGATACATTACAACATCTAAAAATCCTTGATATATAACATTATTATAAAATGGGTGAGGTTTAGCCATTACAGGTATTTCACACCCTACTAAATGCCATCCTCGTTTTGAAAAATACTTTCCTCTTTTCTTTTTAAAGAAATTAATAATTTCAACCCCATCTTCAAAAAATTCTCTTAATTCTTCAGATGAACTAAAATGTTCATTGTTATTCTTTTTGTATTGATTTTGATATTCTTTTCTCAACTCATCTTCAAATAATCCTACTGTATCTTCATTATCAGCTGCTACTCCACTTTGATCATACATTACATCTAGATAATGTTGAAGTGTTTCATGAAGTGCAGTCCCAAATACCGTATGGATTGTTGATGTAAATTTCTTATGGCCATCTCTATATTGTAAAGACCATCTTTTATTACACCCTCTATACATTGAGAGTTGAGAGAAAGAAATACCTTTTTGGAAACTATAATTAATAGGTTCTGGTTGGTAAGACTTTATTTCCTTTACTATTTTAGGTATTTTCTTAGCCATTAATCTGGACTTTAGTTTCTGATTGAGTAGTTTCAAACAAATAGATATCAATCAAATCTTTTGTTTTAGTTAAATCCTCATCGAAATTGCCTTTATGTCTACATCTAACAATTCTTTTTATAATATCAAATTCATAAGAATTTAAATCCCATTCTTCAGCGAATTTATATAAACTACCATTTCCTTTATAGTGAGATTGAGTGTTAATTGTCTTACCCATTATTTTAGCATTTTTTTAATTTCTTTATCATTATATCCCATATTAGATAATATTGATGTTTTTGATTCTTTACCCAACATTTTGGAATAATCTTTTGCTTCGGATAAACTACATTCAAAGTAATTTGAAAGAGATTCTATCAATTCTTTATTTGATTTATCTGATTTACCTTTAACATATTTTAACCACAATTTCTTTTTTGGGATAAATTCTTTATAAAAAGAATAGATTTGTTTTTGTTCTGTATAATGAAACTTTTGAGCCATATTTGCTATTTCAACATAACCATGATATTGAGAAACATATCTGTGAATCATATATGCATTAAAATCTTTCCATGAATCTTCAGAAATATCTGGAATGGAAGTTTTATGGGTGGTTATTTCTTCTAACCACCCAAATAAACCTTTTATAGCTTTCTTATCCATTAATTGGTGTATATGTTAAAATTTGAATTCCAGAATATCTAGATTCTAATTTTAGTTTAGCATATTGCCAAGATGAACCTTCAACGGTTTCGGTTAATGGATAGCTTGATGAATCTGTTTTGAATGTAACTTTGTACTTTTGCATAACTACTTTGTTTAAATTACTTAATTAAAAAATCTTTATATTCTTCTCTCAATTCCTTAGGAATTGTTCCTTCTAGAATCTTACCAGTTTGAGGATCGTAAAATACTGGAATAGGTAAAATACTATTCTCTTCACTACCTACTACAAACTTTGAAACTTCCCTCAAGAGCATTCCTTGTTGGAATATTACATTTCCTTCTTCTGTTTCTACACCTGTTGTAGCTTTTAAATCAATGTTTAAATTCATTTGTTGTTGATCTTGCATAATTTTAATTTTGTTTTATATCCGAATATACAAAAGGATTTTAAGATATCCAAATTTACTTTGAAGTAATTAATTTTGCTATTAAACTCATTGCATTAATTTCTTTATCTATTGCAAATTGAGCTTGGTATTGATGTTCATTAATATGGATAGCTACTGACCCTTCATTCCCATCAGCAAATTTAGAACTATTTTCAAATAAGAATTTAAATAACTCCTCAAATTGGTTTTGACCCGAATCAGCTATGATTTGTCTTACAGTTCTAAAATTAGGTTTTGATTTAGATAATTCCTTCAATACTTCAACAGTATAATTGGAAGATACCAGTATTTCCTTGTCTATAGTCAATTTACTCTCATGAGTCGATACCTGTACTGAGTTTAAACATTTCCTCAAGTCAGGATAACATTTATTAACTATAACAGCTAAATCTCCCATTTCAAATTCAATCTCTTCTTGCTCTAAAATACCAGCTACATGAATAGCACATTCCTTCTTAGATGGGGGAACTATTTTTAGTACTTGACATCTGGATTGGATTGGATCAATTATCCTCTCAACATAATTACAAGTTAAAATAAATCTTGTAGTTCTAGAAAATTGCTCAATCACATTTCTAAGTGATGCTTGAGCTTGAATTGTTAAGAAATCAGCTTCATCTAATATTACTACTTTAAGGGGTGTAAACGAAGCTGCACTAGCAAACCCCTTTACTTTATCTCTAATAGTATCAATACCATTTTCATCTGAAGCATTTATTAGGATATATTCACAATCTAAATTCTTAACAATTAATTTTGCTAAGGTAGTTTTCCCTGAGCCTGCGGGACCTGCAAATAGCATATTTGCTAGATCATTTTGCTTTAGGAACTTAGCAATAGTTTTTTTAATATTTTCGTTACCTACATAATTTTCTAATGTGGATGGACGATAACGTTCCACCATTAAACCATGATCTTTATTCATAACTTTTTTATTTTAATAGAGGTGAAAATTAATCAACTAATTCGGGCCAATCATGATCTTCATTGACTTTATCCCTAACTAATTCAAATTCAACTTCAT
>VMHT01038605.1_pt1 | contig 35804 bp, 18 predicted proteins | sample 4693611 | NCBI WGS metagenome assembly VMHT01 (sample SAMN12280063, study PRJNA550983) | marine metagenome | isolation source: seawater sampled from same location over 5 years 0.02-0.2 micron viral filtrate | place: USA: collected off the coast of southern California halfway between the port... ...
TCCGCTTGTTAACGTGGCAGACAGTTCGTGTTATTATTCTGCTGGTTGCTACTCTGGTGATATATACTATATTCCTGATGCATGCTTTGAGTGGGTCATTGGAGTAGATCCTTATTGTTGTAATACAACATGGGATGAGGGATGTGATGGATTATATGCATATTGTGCAGATGGTTGGACGGGCCCTACAGATATAGCAATGTTTGAAAGAATGGGAGTCTTACCTTATCCTAATCCATCAAATGGTTTAATTAGTTTTAAATCTGAGGTTGATGTAAAAGTTTATGATGAAGTAGGAAGACTTGTATATGAAGCTAACAAAATATTAGACGTAGAGCTTAACAAAGGTTTTTACCTAATTAAGATTTCTAAAGATAATTTAAGTATAACTACAAAAATAATTATACAATGAAACTAGAAGTATTAAGATTTAGTTCACAGGTAGATTCTACTTCAGGACTATTATTTGAAGTTACAGATATTAAAAAACATTTTTTATGTTACACTCTTGAAGACGAGCGTAGAGCTTTAAAAGTAAAAGGTGAAACTAGAGTTCCAGCAGGAACCTATAAAATAGAATTAAGAACTGAAGGAGGATTTCATGGAAGATATAGTAAAAAATACCCTGGCGTACATATTGGCATGCTGCATATCGTTGACGTTCCTAACTTTGAGTATATTCTTATTCATACTGGGAATACTGATGAGCATACCGCTGGCTGCCTTATCGTGGGCGATTCGCAAGAAAATAATAAAATAATAAGTGACGGATTTGTAGGCAAGTCTGTTAATGCTTATAAAAGAATATATCCTAGCATTGCTAAAGCAATACAATTAGGGGAAGAAGTAACAATAACTTATATAGATTTAGACTAATGAGTTTAGTAATAAAAAATATTCGTAACTCTGCACTAGATATAGGAATGTCTTCCTTTAAAAAGATGTATATTTGCAATATTGGCACAGGTGTGGTTACATTTGATCTTTACTACAATGTTCCTGAGTATAATAGCGAAGAGGGCAGAATAGCAGAATATATATTAGGATACTATACTAAAACTCTTAGTCTAGCTGTAGGAACTAGATTAGAATTAGAGGGGTTTCCTGGGTTACCTGTTTACGATAATTCAAATTATGCAGACTCTCGTCAATTATATCCTACTCTAATTGCATCAACAAATTCAAGTAGTACTACTGAAGGCGTTGATCTAATAATAGAAACAATATGATACAAAACGTTTTAGGCGGACTGTTTGGCAAAGTGCTAGATAACGCAGAAGGAATTTTAGACAAGGTAATAACAACTGATAAAGAAAGAGACGAAGCTAAGTTAGCTATTCAAAAAATCTTATTAGATGCAGAGCGTGAAGCATTTGCTAAAGAAGTTGAAGATCGTAAGGATGCTAGAGACTTATATAAAGATGATGCTATTATACAGAAAGTATTAGCTACTTTATTTACTGTAGCATATTTTGGTATCAGTTTTGTTATGTTTAATCATTTTATTTTAGGTGATATAAATTTGGGAGAATTTGAAATTAGTTTTATTTCCACTATATTTGGGGCCATGAGTGCAAAAGTTAATACTATTGTTGACTTCTTTTTTGGAGGAAGTTCAAATAAAAATAGTAAAGACGCTAAATAAACTAAACCCAGATATAATGACTAAGAATGAGATTAAAGAGTTTTTAAAAAGTAAACCAGGTTATTTAAAAGAACCTGCGCAAAGATTATCAGATAAATTAGAATGCAATTTAGATACATGTAGACTTGCTTTAAAAGAAGCTAGGATAGATGCAAAAGGATCTGACTTTGATTTAGACAACGTAAGTAAATCAGAGATAAGTGAATTTAAAAAGTTCTTAAATGATAATGAAATAGAAGAAACAGATGTCAAGTCTGTAAAGTTCTGGCAAAACATGCAAGGAGACCATAGGTTTTCTGTTGTAGTCAAAGGAGAAGATGATCTAGTAAAGCAAGCAAGAAATGAAATTGTTGAGCTTTTAGAATCTTACAGCCCAAAGGTTGAAGCAGACTATGCACAAGTACAGGACGCAGTAACATATGAAGTTTCCTTACCGGATATTCATTATGGTAAATACACTGGACAGACACTTGACCAAGCTGAGGAGGAGTATATGAATACTGTTAAGGAATTAATGAATAAAGCCAAAGGCCTTAACATTGAAAGAATATTATTACCTATTGGTAATGACGGTATGAACTCTGAGGGATATTCCCGTGCTACTACTAAAGGTACACCTCAGCAAGATTCAGCAGAATGGCAAGAAACATTTGTAGGATATTGCAACTTAATGGTAAGAGCAATAACCTACTTAGCTAAATCTGCACCAGTAGACGTGGTTGTTGTACAAGGTAACCATGACTATGAAAGAATGTTTTATGCAGGAGAATTCCTAAGAGCATTCTTTTTAAATGACGACAGAGTAATGATTGATAATGGTTATGACTCTAGGAAATATTATAAATACGGAGTTAACTTAATTATGTTTACACACGGAGATAAAGAAAAACCTGCTGAGATGCCACTTATAATGGCAACTGAACAGCCTTTGTTATTTGCGCAAACTAAATTTAGAGAAGTGCATTGTGGACATATGCATAAGGAAATGGTTAATGAGTATAGAGGAATAAAAGTAAGGTTTATACCTTCTATTTGTGCCAACGATGCGTGGCATAAAATGATGGGGTATGAAGCAAAGAGAACAGGACAGGCACATATATGGAGTAAAGAACGCGGATACGAAGGTTACTTACAAACTAACATATAACAAATGACATTAAATGAGATTGCATATAATATTTTAAACATCGTTAGAGGAGGACGTTCTAATAATGACGAGCATATATCTCTTAGCCAAATTAAATTTACTGTGAAGTATTATAGGGCTATGATGATTCGTAGAGATCTAGCTCGTAATAATTATATGTCTAGGCATATAGAGCAGGATTTAGGATGTTTATCTTTAGAAAGAGTAAATGCTTCTAAATGCTGTGGGTTTGATATAGACTGTGAAGTTTATAGAACAACGGTAAAGATTCCAAAAACTGTTAGAGCTAACTTTAAAGAGTTAGTTACATACGTTGGAGCAGTAGATGGAATTGATAGAATACCACTTGTGCAATCTGATTATGTAAAATTTTTACCTTATGATAAGTTTACAAAAAATGCTAAGAAAGCGTTTTTTATAGAAGATTATTTATATGTATACAATCCTGACGGAATGGAGTTAATAAATGTAAGAGGAGTATTTGAAGATCCAGAAGAAGTATCTAAGTTTGATTGTAACGGAACAGATTGTTATGATGAGAATATGCCATTCCCAATGCCTGCTGATATGGTACAAGCTATAACAACAGCATTATTATCAGGTGAAATGATGATGATGGCTAATACTCCTGGAGATACTACTTTAGATAGAACTCAAGATATACCTAGAACTCAAGGATGATGACTAGTAAAGAAATATTAGAATATGCAAAAGGAGGTAAGAAAAGCGCAGCTTGGACAAGAAAAGAAGGTAAGAACCCTAGCGGAGGACTTAATGCTAAAGGTAGAGCATCTTTAAAAGCTCAAGGGCAAGACATAAAAGCACCTAGTAAAAAGAAAGGTAACAAAAGGAGGTCAAGCTTTTGTAGTAGAATGTGCGGAATGAAAAGAAGACGTACTTCTAGTAAAACAGCTAGAGACCCACAATCAAGAATTAATAAATCATTACGTGCCTGGAACTGCGGGTCATGTAGCAATTGGAAATAATTATGAGTTTATACGAAAACATTAATAAAAGAAAAAAGGCTGGCACATCTAGATCTAAATCTAAGAGTACTATTAGTGCTTCAGCATATGCTAATATGAAAAAGGGATTTCCTAAGAAAATGGGAGGTCTTTCTATGAAGTATATGATGGCTGGTATGAAAAAGTATTTTAAGGGAGGATTTGGTAAATTAAAAGACATTCCTTCTAATAATAAAGGTTTACCAAAGCTATCTAAGTCTGTTCGTAATAACATGGGCTATAAGAAAAACGGTGGTAGAAAATAGTGAGTTATACTATAACTGACATATACCAAGATTATTTTGAAAATGTAGAAGAGATTGATAAAACTACATTTAAAGAAATATGCTTTGACTTTAACGAAGAAGTTATACAAATGCTGTTAGAGGGTGGAGAGTTTAATATGGGAAACAACCTATCTACTATATCTATAGTTAAAATGGATAGAGATCCTAGAACTAGAGCTATTGATTGGGCAGAATCTAATAAGTATAAAGAAGAGTTAAAGACATCTGGACAGGATTTATATAATGCTGAAACAGGAGAAGGAACTAAATGGCATGTGTACCACACTGATGAGTACTACTGTAAGTACTATTGGTATAAAGGTAGATGCAAAGTTAAAAATAAGTCAGTATATAGATTTGATCCTACAAGAGGAGTAAAAGGAAATAAAGAAAAACTAACAAGGCTACTTAAAGGTGATGACCTAGCCTATCTAAGATTTAAAAAGAATGGCAGTATATAATCAAATAACAAGCAGATCCATTATTAGAAAAGTAATGAGAGATCTTCAGACTACTGATGATAACTGGATATACGACGCTATAGAATGGATGGGGGAAGCATTAGAGCATATAGGCGCATCTCCTCAATTAAAAGATATGGGATGTGTGTTGACAGTATCTAATTATAGAGCTACTCTTCCTGCAGACTTATATTATATAAATCAAGTTGCTATAAATAATAATGTACTACCTTCTGTAGAAAATGAGCTTACTACGCTGCTTACAAAAGTAGATGAAATTAAAGCTTCTATAGCAGCATTAACATCAACAGATGTATCTTTAATTAGGGAACTAAGAGATTTAACTAATAGAATAGTTGTTTTAGAGAATGTATACCTAGCTGACACAAAAGCTTTACAGCCGCTAGCATATTCTACAACTAACTTTCCTAAAGCTTTACATTGTAACGAATGTGTAAATGAAATGGCTACACATAAAGAATCTTATTTTGTAGATGGTGGAACAATTAAAACATCATTTATATCAGGTAAGGTTTGTTTAAGTTACAAAGCTTTTCCTTTAGATGATGAGGGGTATCCAATGCTTCCGGATGACATAAGTTTTAAAGAAGCATTATTCTGGTATGTATATAAAAAATTATTAATGGGTGGAACACAAGTTGCTGTTAATGGTATTGATTATAACTATGCAGATCAACAGTGGAAGTACTATTGTACACAAGCTAGAAGTGCTGCTAACTTCCCAGATATTGATAAGTATGAATCGTTCTTAAACCAGTGGGTTAGAATGATACCTAATATGAATAGACACAATAATGGTTTTGAAAATTTAGGAACAAGAGAACAATTAACTCGAAGCATTGATTACTAATGAAAAGAATTAAAGGATTAAATAAGGATACGAGTCCAATAGACCAGCCTGCAGGTACTTATAGATATGCTAAAAATTGCATCATAGATGTAGCTAAAATGTGTATTAAGACTGAAGCTGGAGATAAAGAGATTCTAGACGAAGGCGGTCTTTTAGTTGGCTTTGTAGTTCTTGATGATGATTCTATTGTTTTATTTTCTGTTAAAGATACTGAATCTATTATAGGAGTTTGGGATGGTCTTGCATACAGTGAGATATTTTCTGATGCAAGTTGTGTAGAAAAATTAAACTTTGATGTACATTTTGCTATAGAAGCCGAGTATAAAATTAATGCTACAAGTAATACTTCTGTATACTGGACAGATGATAAAAATCCTCCAAGATATATAAATATAACAAATCCTCCTATAGCTGACGCTGGTTTAAACATTGCAGTAACTTTTGATATATTTCCTAAGATAGATAAGTATCCTAAAATATTTTTAACTAAGGTTACAAATGGTGGTACTCTAGATGTAGGAGCTTATTGGATTACTTGTCAGTATGTATCAGCAGATGGAGCAACAACAAATGTTTTAGATATAAGTAATACAATATATATAAATGAAACTGCTGAAACTACTGCTACTTCTAAATGGGGTATAGGCGAAGACTACCAAGTAAATACATACGATGGAGCAGATCCTGGAGCTAGTAGTGGTAAAAAAATAACAATGTCAGTTAGAAATATTGATACTAGTTATCCTTATCTAAGACCAATTGCAGTTTACAAAAACGGAGGAGCTATTGAAGCAGTATCTTTACCTGATATTAGTTTATCTCCTGGTACAGATTCTGTATCAATTCAATATACAGGTTATGAATCTTCTGCTACTTTTTCATTAGATGAGTTACAAATACCTAGATCAAGTTATGATAAAGCAAAAACTATTGCGCAAGTAGATGATGTATTATACCTTGGAAATTTAATTAGAACTAAGGTAGATATAGGGTATCAGAAATATGCTAACAGTATTAAAATAGAATCCACACAACTTGACCCAAACGGTAATGGTACTTCTGTTAATTCTAACCTATACGGTACTGCTGCTATTGCTGCCGAGCCTGCACATTCTTCTAATATGGCAGATCTTAATTTATACAATTCAGCATCTGCAGGACTTTTAGGTTATACAGCTTCTACAGATAATGGATGGGGATTTGGTAGAAGTGCCTATGACAACTATTATTTTAAAGGATACGAGCGTGATGAAGTATATGCATTTTATATTACGTGGATATTAAAAGACGGTACTGAAAGTAAAGCTTACCACATACCAGGTAGAGAGACAAACCTACAAAACACTATTGGAGGGTTAGCAGAAAATGAACCTATTACTAATAATAATACTTTAAATGATTCAAATCTATATTTAGGTAATAATGCTATGTATACTAGTGTTTATAATGCTGCAAGTTCTCCTTATATATACCAGATTACCACTGAAAATTCATTAGCGTTTGATGGAAGAAATATGGGGTACTGGGAAAATAAGGATGAATATTACCCGCAAGCAAATAATGATACTAACGATGATTTTCAAGTTTGGGGAGTAGTTAATGGAGTATCTCAACAGATTGGAAATGATAATTTACACGGACAAAGAGTAAGACACCATCATTTTCCTGCGGAAAGTCAGGGCGAGCAGGGAGTCATGGGTCTAGATTATGTAAGACAAGGAGGAGGATTTATATATGATAATAATGGAAAGACAGGACAAACTAGTGTTAGTTTTAATCCATTAGGATTTAAAGCGTATGACATACCTTACCCTGCAGAGATTAAAGATTTAGTTTTAGGATATAAAATATATTACGCTAAAAGAACTTCAGAGAATGCAACTGTTCTTGATTATGGTTTAGTACACAATACAGGAGCAAATCCTGAAGATGGAGAAACTAGAAGATACTTAACTCCTATAGGACTTGAGTTAGATAATGGTGCATCAGAGGCAGAAAAAGAAAGACACACAAGAAATTTAACTTTTACAGGATTACATAGTTTAATTACTGGAGACTCTATCGAAGGAGCGTCTATGTTTAAGGCTAGTAAATATGTTGATCTAGGGTCATTTGGTGGAGGAGACAGCCATTTATCATATTTTAAAGGAGTGGAAACTTATTCAACTACTCACTTAGGGGTTGAAACATATTCTAAAAGAGCTTTAAAGTTACACATAGATTGGACTAGGAATAGACCTCATAATTACGGAACAGACTCATATTCAGGACTTGGTTCTACTACAGCTCAAGGTTTATTTGGTGCAGGATTTAATGCTCCTCTTACCCCTATAGCAGGAATATCATATATACCAGCTGGTACTACAAATACTGCATCCTTTGAAGATAATACTTTTGTAAATAGTAATAATTCACAAACTATTGGAATCTTATTGCATCAGCAGTATAGAATACAAAGTTATGGAAGGTTATGGGATGGGGCCGGTGATTCACAAGGTTTAAGTCAAAATCCAGGATTAAAAAATGCTAATGGTACTGGGGCATATAATGAAGATAATGGATTTATTGATAAAGCAGAACCGGGATGGCATCAGAGTCCGTTTGATGGTAATGAAGTAACAGCTGGAGTTTTTGGATCTCTTTACTCATTAAAAGATAATGTATATAAAGGATTTGAAGATCAGTTTGATTTAGTATATACAGGACATTTATATACTACAAATGCATTAGACGACACTCTTGGTGCAAATACTGGAGCTGTAATTAATCCGGCTGCTGGAAATAATGCTCCAGCTAGTGCTGAAATAATTATGGGAGGAGACGTATTCTTAGCAATGACTTCTGTACATAAAAAAGGTACATTCCAAGGATATGATTACAATGCTGAAAATAATGACTGGAGATCACCTTTTGGTAATTTTAAATTTTATAGCTCTGCAGCAGGCAGCGAAGCTTTTATTTATGCTACACATATATTTCCTACATCTAGTAGATCTCATATTACAATGCGAGAAAGTCAACCTGATAATCTTAACAGTTACTTTTTTCCATCTAAACCTCTAAATCATACTGAGTTTTTAACAAACCCAGAGAATTTTAGTAGAGATTACGATTTTAATGATGACTTTAATTCGCAGAATACAGTTAAATTATTATCTGTGTTTGATTATAAAAATCCATTATCTACTTTACAAGACTTTCCTACTAGAATAATTCGTAGTATAAAATATAATCAATCAGGACTTACTGATAACTTTAGAGTATTCTTACCTTCTCAATACAGAGACTTACCTAGGCATAGGGGGGAACTTTGGAGACTAGAGTCAATGAAGTCTGTACTAGTTCCTCACACTGAAAAAGCTCTAATGATGACTAGAGGTAAGGAAGAGCTAGCAGTAGGATCTGTAGCAGCTGCTTTAGGTAGTGGTGATTTATTTGAAAGAGATCCTACAGAAGTTATAACTACTGAGAGAGGTGAGGGAGGAACTCAGTCTCAATTTGCAGGAGTTGTAAGTAAAGCTGGGTATTTCTTTGTTAGCTCTGCTAGCCGTAAAGTATATCTATTTGGAGAACAGTTAGAAGAAATTTCTGAATATGGAATGTCAGAATTTTTTAGAGATAATTTAAAACAACCTTTGTGGGATTACGGTTTACCATTAAATGCAGACTTTCCTACTTTAGGATTAGGAGCAGTTGCTGGATACGATCCAGACTTAGATAAATTTACTTTAACATATAAAGTAATAACACCTAAGAGTAGTTTTCCAGGAGTTATAGCTGGAGTAGTACCTGGGTGGGATGCAGATAATAGATATTTTGCAAGAGGTAATGATATATATGAATTAACTGATAGCTATTATTTTACACATAGCTATTGGACAATTTCATATTACCCATCTTTAAAAGCTTGGGGAAGTTTTCATAACTATAACCCAACATTTTATGCGTATACATCTTTAGAAATATTTAAATTATTTACTTCTACAGATAATGATACAGAAAGTACTATTGTAACAACTAGCAGTAATACTGCAGTTCCAGGATCGTTTCTTGATACTTCATCAGCAAGTCCTTATCAAACTAGTTCTAGTTTTGTAACAAAAAATATGGAGTTTGAATTTATAGATAATACTTCTCCTATTGATACTAAATTATTTTCTAGCATTAATTGGTTGGTAGATGTAGAGAGTCCAGTACAAGGAGCTAATAATAAAATTAAATTACATTCTCCAGGGTTTACACATTTATTTGTATACAACTCTCAGCAAATGTCAGAAGAAAAAACTATTACACCTTTTAGTGGTAACCTGTTAGGTAACTGTAGAAAGCTAGAAAGAGGATGGTACTTTAATGACTTTAGGGACGACGCAGTATTAAGTTCTACTAATGGAGTACAATTACCATCGCAAGCAATTAACATGTTTGCAAGTTCCGGGATGAATATTAATCAAAATACTTCATATGTTAATGCAAACGCAAAGTCGTTTGACACTAGAAAAAAATTCACTGATAAGTATCTAGGAGTACGTTTACTAGATAAAAGTACAGAATCTCAAAGAAAAGTTATATCTTTGTATCTTTCTGACACTTCTAAAAGAAAAGTTTATAGATAATTATGGCAAAGTTAAAAAAAATAAATAAGAAGAAAAAACGCAAATATATTGAGGGAGGTCATAGTTATGGTCAACTAGATTATGGATCAAATAGCATGACCCCTGATCAAACAGTTGCTAACCAAATGTATTACACAGATCAGCTTACTAAAAATTACAGTGAGAATGTTTTAAGAGATCAGAATAATTTAAGACAAAATCAGGAGTTACTTGCAAATCAAAATAATGCAGAGTACCAAAAGAATTTAACTGATGGTACATCAAGGCTTTTAAATAAAGTTAGAAAGTCTGATGGTAAAGGAGTTAAAGAAAGAGTAGAAAATTTATTTAAACCTAAAGATGTAACAAATTTTGCAAATAGCTATAACCCAGGAGGTGAAGCATTTTCAGGTATAGCTCCTGAAGGTACTACAGCTATACAATATGCAGATGGTTCCCAAGCTAGCTTAGCACCAGGACAAGCTATGCCAGAGGGTGCTTCAGCATTAGGTAATGCAGCCCCTAGCGCTGCAACTCAAACTATGACTAATTTAGCAGCTACTAGTAATGTTGTAGGAAAAGCAGCAAATGTTGGTAACGCTATAAGTCCGTATGCTTTACCTGCGTATGTTGTAGGTGAAGGTATAGGTTACCTTGCGGATGATGATGACCCGACTACTTGGACAGCAGGAGAAATTTCAGGGGATTTACTATCTTCTACGGGATCAGGTGTAGGTACGGGCGCTACGATAGGATCTGCTCTAGGTCCTGCTGGCGCTGGTGTAGGCGCAGTTGTTGGAGGAATAATCGGTTTAGGTAAGGGAATATATGATGGAGTTACAGACAGGGGCGATGCTAGAGATGCTAAGACTGAAGTACAAGATCAGTTCAACGAAGACTTTGCGGACTATAGGAGAAACTTAATGCTAGGCCAAGAGCAAACAGGATTTGCTAGTAGTCAGTATGGTAATGTTTATAGAGGAAGAGATGGAGGAATTAAGCCTATGAATAATCAAGGCGATATGGTAGTATATGGTCCTACACACGAACAGGGTGGTGTAATGAGAGATCAAACTACAGAATTAGAAGGAGGCGGTATGAGAAATGGTAAGGAATTACCAGGTGAAGTAATAACAGAAGTAATGGATAATGGTGGTGTTCCAAGAGAATATTATTTTTCTGACCACTTAAAGAACCCTAGTACAGGCAATACGTTTGCTGAAGACTATAGAAAATCAGGAGGTATGAATATGAACTCAAAACAATTATTTGCTAAACTACAAGAACAGATAGCAGGCAGAACAGATAAAGATAGAAGTCCACAAACTATAGCTAAGACAGGGGGTTATGGTAAGAGGTTAGATAAAATATCTGACGAACTAGCTAATGCATCTAAGATGCATGCAGGTCAATCTAAGAAGATTGAATCTATGGCTAAGCAACTTCTGAACGGAGGATATAAAATGTACGCTAACGGCGGGCCAGGCGAAGGACAGAAACAATTTGATATGGGTACTCCTGATCCTAACATGCAATTAAATGAAGATGGGAGTATCGGCCCACAAGAAACTATATACTCTGGAGGTACTCTTCCTGAAGTTATAATTCAAGATAGAAGACCAAGATCTAAATTTGAAAAACTACTAAACCTAAGAGGATTACAAAAAGAATTAGATTTCTTTAACTACGGCGTTTTAGATAAAACTCCTATAGGAGCAATAGAAAATACTGAAGATGCAGTTATGGCTGCAACATCTTTTAATCCAGTAGGATTTGGTAGAAATATGATTAAAAAGCAGGGAGCTAAATTCTTTAAAAACATTTTTAAAAGAAAACCTCGTACAGTTAAAGATTTACCTACTACAAATATACCATTACCAGGAGGAGGAGTTATAACTGGACAGCCAAATATGTTACCTACTGTATATAAAGCTCCTAGAACTTATAAAAGTGTAGCTAAGGATATTCTAAAGAATTCTAAAGATTTTATAAAAGATAAAAAACTTTTACTATCAGATATAGTCGTAGGGACGGGCCTAGCTGGAACTGTATATCAAGCACTTAAACCTGAAGACAAAGGATATACAGAGCTTGAAGGAATAGATGCTCTAAATCAATTAAATGCTAAGTTTAAAAATAACACGCTTGAAGCTAAGACGGATACAACTTTAACTGGAGCTCAGCAGTATCTATTAAACTCACTAGAAGATGGTTCTATGAAGTATGAGGATATTCAGTATATGGGAGATAAAAATCCTGATATGCTACAACACGTAATGGATAGTGTTAAAACAGCAAACGGTTATGCAAAAGGAGGATTTAGATATGAAGAAGGGGGAGTTAAAAAACCTGGTAAGTATCGTTTTAACCAAGCTGAGCCTGACAGATTTGATATGAGTATAGAAGCTACCAGGTGGAGAAAGAGTAATGATGCATACTTAAAATCTTTAGAAACTTCTACAGATAGTGTAGCTAATACTACTATTCAGAATACTATTACAGCAACTGATAGTGTTCCAACAGTTACTCCGCAGTTTAAAGTATTGGATGCTGAGAAGTCTGAACAGTACAATACTGCAAAAGCAAAAACTAAGGAGGAGATTGAACTTATGTCTGAGGATGAGTTAGATGCTCACTTAAATGCCACATCTCTAAATCCTAATAATGTAAATTTGGGTGAGGTAACTATAAGACCTGAGTTAGATGAAATACCATTAAAGGGAATAAATTCAATTCCACTAAACATGAATAGACCAGAAACTTTGCAACCAGTAGCTATGCCTACATTTGACAACACTGGTGTTAACAGAATGGATTTATCTATGGAGGCACAAGAAGGTACAGGTATTCCTCTAGCAAATCAACCTCCATCTCCAGACTACGATCCTAATATGAATGTTAATCCTAACATGATGTTTAAGGATACAGATGGTGATGGTATATCTGATATAAGCGATTTAAACATACGTAAAGCTCCATCAAATCCTATGAAGTTAGATTATAATAGAGTAGGAGAAGATGCTAAAGTAGGAGAAGATGCTAACACGGAATTTAATTATAGTGGAGATGTAGGATTTGATTTAAAATCCTTATTATCTAAAGTAGGACTTGACAATATAAATGCTGGAGATGCAATTGCTACCGCTGTTTCAGGATTGGGTATGGCTAAAGCTAATAAACTTGCAAAAGAAATGGGAGAGCTTGAACTAGATGTTAAAGCTGATGTTACAGCAGAAAGAGTTCCAAAACAAAATATTAGTTTTGAAGTAGAAAAGAAAAAGCTACAACAAGATACTAATGCTCTTGTACAGGAAATGACAAAACAAGGTAAGAGCACTTCTGAAATACTTGCAGCACAAGCTCAAGCTCGTAAAGGGTTAGAACAACTACAGCAGACTGAGAAAAACATGCAGTCAAGTGCTGACTTAAAGGTTGATAGTTTAAATGCTACTAATGACTTTAAAGCTAAAGCAACTAACAAGCAAGTAGATTTACAGAAAGCTATTGCAGACTTAGATATATCTGCAGCAGAGAAGCGTAATAGAATGGCTATATGGAATAAACTTACAAATGATGTAAGTGGTATGGCTTTGGATGCTAAGAAATTAAAATCTGTTGAAAATCAAATGGATGTTCTTGCAGAATCTATGGGAATGAGTGATGCTATGTACAAAGATTTATTAGCTCAAATTCAAACATTAATAAAAAAATAATGGGAAAGTACGATTTAGGAATTACAACAGAATATAAGTCTAAGTTTGTTGATCCAGGACTTGATACGTTTAAGGAAGCAGCTATAAACTACAGGAGTAGATTTGAAAAAAATCAATCTGTTACAAATAGTTTACTAGCATCTGTTGCAGAAGAGCAATTTATGCCAGGTGAAATAGATGCTACTCAGCAAGAGATGATGGATAACATAAACTCTCAGCTAGCCGCAAGTATAGAGTCCGGAGCATATCATACGATGGATATGGATTTAAATCGTGCAGTGCAGTACTATACATCTGATCCTGAGTTATCTTTAAAGAGAAGTAATTATAAAGAGTATTTAAAAACTCAAACAATCTATGATACATATGGAGAACAAAATGTATACGATCCTCAAAAAGGTTCTGTACAAAATTTCCAATCTATATCTGATGATGGTGAAGGAGGAATACAAAAAAATCGTTATACTAATAAAGCTCAAAAGCTAGAAGACTATAATTCTACTGTACAAGCTATTGTAGGTAATATGCGTGAGAATCAAGCATTTGTAGACCGATATGGACAAGAGGCTGTTGATGGTTTAGCATCTTATCTTCAAGGCAATAAAGACGGATTAGGTTATGCTGAAGGTGTATCCATGGAAAGGATGAATAATATGCTTAATGATTTACTAGGAGCATTTAAGATGACGCCTGCAGGAGCACAGCTTCAAGACAGGTATATGAATTCTGATCAAAATGAGTTTGGAAAGCCTTTAGAAACTGAACAAGCTACTGACAAAGCTTTAATTGATTATATGAGAAGCGTTACTAAGAACCAAGTAGGTTTAAACATAGTGGCTCCACCTAAAGATCTTGTAAACCAAAGTTCTACTACAACTGATAAATCAATTTTAGATCAAGTAGCTTCGATTTACAGAGATAGGAAAGACGAAATAAATATTACATATAATGATTACATTGCTACGGAAGGAGTAGAAGGATTTAAAGGACAAGAGAATACTCTTCGATTTGATGTAACTTCTAGTGAATTAGGTGGGGAAGGTATTATAATTGACTTTGCATCTCTTGATATAAATGATGCACAATTAAATGATATATTTAAAGGCACCCCATTTGAATCATATGGAGACGGAGAAAACCCTAAAAAAAGAAGAGCAAAAAGAATTAAGCTATTACAAACTTTAAATGCGTATGGATCTACTGCAAATGAAAAGGAAGTAAAATATGTACTTTCACATTTAGAACTTGAGGATACTCCTGCAATGAGAGGAACACTTAAAGAATTGTCTGACCAACTTACTGAAAGAATGGGTGCAGTGGAGTTAGGTAATATGGGAGGAGCATTGGATAAAAACTTTACTGGAGTTCTCTTTACTCCTAATGGAAAAGCTAAAGTTGTTGGACATCAGGCTTATCCTGTAGGTACAATGTATATTCCTTCAAATCAATTAGTATCAGACTTTGACGTTCCTGGAGTGTCTTATAAAAATATTCTTGATATTGTGCCAAATTATGAGGACGCTAAAGTAGGAAATAGAAAAGTATTTAATGATGGTGTTGTTACAATTGATGGTGTTGAATACCTAACTATATCTGGTGCATTTGGAAAACCTGTTGACTTATCAGACAATGCTGTTGGAGAGAGATTACAAGCTAGTGCACTTGGTACTACTGCGGCTGATATATCAGACAGTCAACCACAAAGACTAATAGATAGAAACTTAGCAGTGTATGGAGACTTCATCGGTAAAAAGACCGCTGCACCTGCGTTAGAGTCCTTGAAAATGTTATACCCAGGTACACAAGATGCTCTTCTAAATCAAATTGAGAAAGCTATTGTTATTGGTATTAAAAATGGGTCTGTGCCTCTTACAATACCCCAAGCACGTGATTTAGCTAAAAACCTTAACAACTATGCTGCGCAGATATTCAACGAAGAGGGAAGCAGTATTACTTTTGAGGAGGCTCAGTTCCAAGCATTTAATACCCTTCGTAGGGCAGGAGTTTTTGGTATACAATAATTTATTATATTTGCATTAATGGGTAGAAAGACAAAAAAACAAAACGGAGGACTTGACGAGAATAACATGCCTATCGGTACAGATATAGGCGAGTCTTATATTAGTACAATTCCTAAACCTGAAGTTGTTAAACTGCCTGCATCGCAAGCGGCTAGAGCAGGAAGCTCATTTACTGACCTATCTAGGTTAGAGTCTGATGTATCCTTATTACAAGGTACTAGACCTGCTACTTATACTGAAGCTCCTGGAGCATATAAAACTGTATTTAATACTGACACACAAGAATTCTGGAATGCTTTAATGGCAAAGTATGGAGAGTTTAAAGTTCTTGGTACTAAAGATAAACTAGGAAAACTAGCTGTACAGATGGCAGAGTATAGTAATGCTCTTGAATCTGTTGAACAATTGTATAACAATGGGGACATATTAGAAACTGAAAAAAATTCTTTAATTGAAGAGATTACAGCTGGTAACTTATTTAAAAAGTCTGACAAGTATAGCCCAGGAGAACAGATACTTAATAAAATATTAGGACTTAGATACGACCAGGTTACTGATGAAGATCTACAAAACTTTAAACTTAGTTCTTATGGCCTAGGATTACTAGATCCAGATGACGAATTAAAAACAACTCTTGATGAAGCTACTAGTCTAGAAGACATGCTAGCTAAGCGTGAAGAGTATGAACAAGAAATACAAGAAAGAGAGAATTCAGGAAACTGGTTTACTCAAATGATAGGTGCAGATAATGCAGGTATTAAGAATCGTACTGCAAACTTAGGGGAAGATTATTACTTAAGAAATAAAATATCTGAAGCTAGAGGGGAAACATCAGCTGGTGATATATTTGGTACTACTGATTATTTTGAAACTCAGTTAGCAGATGACCTTGGAGGTATGGTATCTACATGGGAAGGTATGGCTATGTCTATAGCAGGTACCGCAGTGCCTGCAGCTATACGAAACTTTACAAAAACTAAAAATCCATACTTAACAGCTGGTTTAACTCTTGCTGAAATTTCTACGGTTGCTTACGGACAATACTGGAGCAGATCTGCAGAAACATCTATGGAGGTAGGTGAAGCTTACGAACAAAAGGTTCAGCAGTTACTAGAAGAAAAAGAAGAAGAAATAAAACTGAGTGGCTCTAATAGAGATTTAACTCAGAAAGAAGTTAATGATATTTATATAAAAGCTTCTGACGGTCTTGACAAGTTGAGAGATAAGAACATGACTCTTGGAGCTACAGATCTTGCGCAATTTGCGCTTACCTTTGGAAGAGTCCCTGGTATGGGTAACTGGGCAAGCAATACTAGATTAGGGAAATTAACTAGACATGCAAGAAGTACAACTACTGCAGGTCGTATTGGAGTTAATGCAGCAAAGTATGGACTAGCTATAGGTGTGTCCAGAGAGCTAGAAGGTATGGAAGAAGGTATGCAGTTTAGATGGATGCAAGATTACCTAGGTGAAAATAATGTAGGTGATGCAGGATTCTTTTCTCATGCTACTGAAGGTGTGTCAGATGCTGCTAATTACTTTGGTATGGTATCAGGTCTAACTAAGAAGGATAACTTATACAATACTCCTGGATTCCAAAACGCTGTACAATCCGGTAAGGATATGGCTACTGTTATGACAGGTGCAGGTAGAGCACATAGAGGTATAACAGATGTTTATAGAAGCAGACTTGCTTTGCATGCTTTAGGCGAAGAAGGAAAAAACATTGACCAGAAGGAGATTAACAGAATTAAAAGAGAAACAATTTTACCATATATAATAAACGGTAAAACAAAATATTTACAAGACGCTTTATACAGATTAGGTTCTAAAGGCGTCGTTGATGGGTTTGATAAGGATCAGGCTGTAGCTGCTATTAAAGAGATTGATCAGCTGCAAAATGATTACAATAAAATATTTGATAAGAAGTCCCCAATAGGAATATCTATTGCTGGATTTGAGTATGACATATTTAAAGGAGCACAGGTAACTCCATACTCTATGTATGATAGAGCATTTGTTTTTAATAATGTTGCAAACATTAGACAAGATGAAACTTTATTAAAAGAGTTAGAAGAACAAAGAGAACAGTATCTTTCTAATAAGTCTGAGCTTGGTGAATTCTTTACAGGAGATCATCTTACAGATGCACAAAAACAAGCATTAGAAAAGAAACTAGAAGATAGAGGTATAAACTCTACTCCTGTTGATGTTCTAATAGAAGAGGCTAAAAGAGATATTGCAAATGCAAAAGACTCTAATGCACAAATTGCTACTGGAGAATATACTTACGTTAGTGCTCCGGGAATGGCGCAAGGTGTTTACAAGAGAGATGATTTTGATACTATGTACCAGCCTAATAAAGATGGTAAACTAGTAGGAGGAATATTAAAAGAAATACAGAATCTTAAAAAGAAACAACTAGACTCACAGCTGCAGAAAGAAGGAGCGCCTGCATTTACAGAGGAAGAAGCATCGCTACTTAAGAGTTTACAGCTTATAAAAAGCAAATTAGAATATGAAGCTTCTTATGAATTCTTTGGAAAGCAGAGGCTAAAAGATCAGCAAAGATTCTCTAAAGCTCACGCCTATGATACTCTTGCAAGACTTGTTTCTATTATAGAGACTAAAGGTAAAGAAGGATTAAAAGAAGTTTTACCTAGTATTCTAAATAGTAATACTAAAATGGATCAGCAAACAATTGAAGAAATTGCTGACCTTGCAGATAAAATTGTATCTGAGAATGAAACAAACATAGAGCGTATACAAGAGATTGAAGACTCTATAGATACTATAATGAATGGAGAAGATGTTATGTCAGAAGCGGAAGCTGCTGAGCATGACCGTCTTATGAAAGAAAAAGATCAGACTGGTTTTAGTACAGACCCTGCTAGATTAGAAGAGTTAAGAGCTAAGAAAGAAAGAGATAGAAAGGTAGGAGAAATGAAAGAAGAGCAACAAGCTCTTACTGAAGCTGTTCAAAGCGGGGCACAAACAAGTGTTCAAGCTCAAAATCTTTTAAACAGATTAGCAAAAGATAATACAGAACATTTACTAGATGACGACATGTTTAGATCTAGAGATGAGTCTGAGACTATATTAGACCTTGCAGTAGATAATATTGCAAATGAGTTAGCTAAGATTGCAGCTGAAGTTCAAGACAATCCTGAGTATTCTAACTTAAATAGAATTGACAGTCTAATAAAAGAGCTTGAAGATAGAATAGCAATCTTTGATTTAAGATCTAAAGACACAGAGGTACAATCTGAAAAGGATCTATACAATAGAGTAGAGGCAGCATTAACTGCGTTACTACCTCAAGCGCAACAGCTTAGAGCTCTTATTGAGACTAATGCTATAAGCAGAACAACTAGTCAGATAGAACTAGAGAACGATGTAGTTGCACAAATGCTATCTCCTTTAGGAATGAATACAAGCTTTGAGTTTGTAAACGATGGATTAAAATCTTTAATAGATAAAGTAATAGATGCTAAGTACATTGAGCTTGTACAAGGCGCGGTACAGTCGGGACTTCTTACTGATAAAATTGTAGCAGCACAAATATTACTAGACTTATTTAAAGTAGGACTAGAAGAACAACCATCTTTGAAAAGAGAGCTGGTAGAAGATTTGAAAAAGCAGGAGTCTGCAGGTATTTTAAGAGTAGAGAATATCTATAGAGGTATGGCAAAGGCTGGAGGAAAGCGCTACTTAAGTAACCCTGCAGACAACTTCCCTACTGCATACTTTAACTTTCTTCGTGATGATTTAAAAGATTCTAATAATGCTTACTATAAGTATCAAGACCATCTTAATGAGTCTAAACTTCTTAGAGACATAACACAACAAGGTATTATGCCTGAGATGCAGCAACTTCTGGAAGCGCATTTAGATGTTAAAGCTGTAACATACTTTTTAAGAGAGTTAGACTCAGAGCCAATTGTAGCTACAAATATTATAAACGAACTATCTTTAGTAGAGAATGAAAGAATTACATTTTTACCAAGTAAGCAGCAGATAAATGCTGTACGTGAGATTGTATCTTTTATGCTTACTCCTATGAGTAAATTAGGTAAAGGTAAAAAAGGATTAGGAAGCATTAGTGCTTTACTACAAGGGGCTGCAGGTACTGGTAAAACAAACGTTGTTTTAAAGATGGCGATCCAAATGTCAGGATTAGCAAACAATCAAATATATGCTTTTGGACATAACGAGAGTAGCTCTAAAACATTAAACAATTCTTTAGGGTTACCTACAAATACACTAGATAAGTTTTTATCTGACGACACTGTAATATATGATGAGGTAAAACTAGTTGTTATTGATGAAGCGCCTGGTATTCCTACAGACACTCTACTACAAATAGAAGCTAAGATAGAAGCTATAAATAAAGAAAGAGAATCTGCTGATAAAATTAAAGTTATACTTGCAGGTGACCCTGCGCAGATTACGCCGGATGGTAATCCTAGACCTTTAGCTCCTAGTTTAATTGAATATAACTTAGCTAAGGTTATTACTCCTGTTACATCTTTATACAGAAGTGACAATCCTGCTATTATTGATTTCCAAGATTCATTTAGAAGAAGAACTGATAGTCCACTAGATAGAGTTATTAATGTAAGATCTACATCTATAAACTACAAGACTATGGATGAGACAAATGCTCTTATCTCAGGTGTAATTGGAGTTAATGGTAATCTAAAAGAAGAAATATTAGAAAGACTTTTAAAGTTAGAAGACGTTAAGTTGGAAGGCGCTAGAGCTATAATAACTAGTCCTGCTAAAGTAGAAGAGTACAAAGCTTTCTTAGAAGCAAATAAAATAAAATCTACTGAAGTGTTATCGTATATGGATGCACAGGGTAGAAGTTTAGAGGAGGTATACATTGATATAAATCCTACAGACTTTACTCTTGAAAACGGTCAGATACAAAATGAAGCATACAATAAGGCCTTATACACTGCGGCATCCCGTGCTACGCGTCTAGTTATGGCGTCCGGGTTAAACATTGTAAACTCAGTTGATGTTAATCTAAATAATTTATCTTCAGGGTTGTCTGAAGAAATTATAGAAAGAAATGACCAGTACATTGTAGAGGCTAAAACAAATGAAGAATTTATTAAAGGATTTCCACAGCTTATTGAAGAAATATCTCCTGGGGACATAGTTATCCCTGAAGAAAAGGTAGAGTTAAGCAATGAAGCTCAGAGCCCACAAGAGCAAGAGCAGATAGAAGCTGAAGAAGTAGAGTCAACTGATGGCGCAGAAGGAGATATAATAAATCCTGAAGAAGGTTTATACGATGTAGCGCAGACAGAGCAGGTAGAAGAATACGAAGAAGAGTCTTATGATACAGGCGGTACTACTATTACACATAAACCTAAAACTGAAAAAGGTAAGCCTAAGTCAGATGCATTATACTATCCAGAGTCTGAAGGATTACTACCTGATGAAGATAGCGACGGACAATCTATAGCGCCTATACAAGAAGGACAAGCTGTTATGTTTGCAAAGGTAGAACGTGATGGAAAAAGTGGTATTGTTGTTTTACAACAAGCATATAGAACACTGTCTAATGGTGAGGCAGATTTAAGTAGACCTATACAAAATGTATATAAACGTGTTGCAGTATTAGGACTAGACGAGATTGATACAGGTCTAAACTTTTTACGACCTAGTGAAAGAGAGCAGCTTAAAGTTGCGTTACAATCTGAAGAGTTAGGTGCAATGCTTTCAGTGCACGGTACAAAGAATAAAAGTACTGTAGAAGATGTGGACGGAGACATCTCTGCTTACAATTTAATATCTGGCTATGCTATACCAAAAGGTGGTACACAGCGCTTTAAGTTTAAGTATAAGGGACAGAAAAGAGTACGTTTAGAATTAAGAGTACAAGAGCCTAGCGCTTGGATGGCAGGTAATAAAGGATTGATAGGTAGAATTAAAGATAAGTTTTTAGCAGGAGCTTACACTAACTCTCAGGCCCCTAGCAATCCTAATCAAATTACATACGACCTAAAAATATTTACTAAATCTGCTAAGTCAAAACTTAGAGAATCTTATCCTGGATTATCTGAAGCTGCTATTAGTATAATACAGCCGGGTAGGCCTTACCTAGTTGTAGACAATGCTCAGGTAAAAGGAGGATCTGCTAAAACATATGTAATAGAGCTAAGACCTAGACCTATATCTCCTAAGATAGAGTCTGATTATTCTATGTACTACAAACCTGTTCTACAATTTATAGAGGCAGCTAAACAGTTTGAGCAAATTATAGGACATCCTTATGGATCAGTTGAATTCCAAGACTTTTTAGTACCTGGTAAGAGAACTGAAGAGCAAATGCAAGAGCTTATAACTGCAAGAGTGCAGGAGGTAGGTAACTCTAATATGTTACCACAAGCAATGCAAGCCCGTGAAGCTTTACTAATGCTTAAGTTTGAAGGCAGAGATGAGCAAGGTCAACTACAAGGATCGGGTCCTGCACAGAAGGCTATAAACAGACTTGCGGTATCTAATAGTATGCTTAGAGTTAGACGTAAGACTAAAAATGGATTTAAGCAAGTAGCTAGAAGTTTATTTAGCCCATTAAAAAATACAGAGCCTGCTGACTCTACAGCAAACTCTAACAGATTTACAATTGAAAGATTAGAAAATGCATTTAATCCTAACGACAATTGGAATCAGGGAGGCTTTGAACAACGTGGACTGTATTTACCTATTGCAGATTTCTCTTTGTATAAGAGTACTAAAGAAATTGAGAACCAGGTAGATGGACAGTTAATAGATATAGTAGAATCAATAGAGCCTTCTAAGATTATAATAGAGCGCCCAGGTAAGACTGTAACTAATACTACTCCTAAAAGACAAGATAAAAGCAAAACAGTTGAAGAAAATATTACAGATGATTCATCTGTATCGCAGCAAGACATTGATACTGCAGGAGATATTCTAGACGATCTTACTTTAGACTACAGTGATAATAACACAGGACTTAAAGGTGAAAAGATTTCTAGAGAAAAAGCTCTTAAATTATTAAAGAGATTACTGCCTGACATGTTTGACTCTAAAGGTAAGATTATTCCTTCAGTGCTAGCTATGCTGGACTTTGCTGAGATGGAAAGACTTACTGGTAATAAGCTTACTCTTGGTAGATTCTCTCAAGGAGTTATATTTTTACAAGAAGATAAAACAGGCGTATATGAAAACGTAGTACGACATGAAGCATTGCATAAAGTAGTTTGGAACTACTTAAGTCCTGCAGAAAGAACTGCGTTGTATAAAGCGGCGCGTGCTAAGTACGGAATGCCTGAAGGTTCGTTTAGTAACCTAGAGGTAGAAGAAAGACTTGCTGAAGAGTTTATGACTTACAGACGTAATCCTAAATCCTTTACAGGGGCAATTGCAAACTTCTTTAAGAAAGTACTTAAGTTCTTTGGCTTTTACCAAAAGAACGTAAATAACATAGATGCATTTTTTGCTAACGTCGAGAACGGATACTTCTCTGGTAAGATGTACACGGAAGCTGATGTTACAGGTATGAACTTTATTGATATAGAAAGAGTATTTGGAACTGTGCAAACTTATAGAGATGCATCTAAAATATTCTCAAAGTTTATGTCAAATGCCCTTGACTCTAACGATAAAGATGCAAGAGTTAATAAAGATCTTGGGATTGTGTCTCGTCCTCCTCTTAGTAGAGATGAAGCTCTTACACAAACTAGTAAACTAGTTATTATACGTACACAAAAGCTTGAACAAAAAGTAGATAAAACAGCTGATGACAAAAGAAAAGAAGCAGCTCTTAGAAAATTATCTGATCCTAAAATACTAAAAGCTTTATTTAAAGAATTATACTTAAGAGATTACAAAAGCATAGGTATGGACCTTGAAGAAGATGCTTCTCTAGGCGATGTAAGTTTAAAAGATGTTATACAGAGAGCACATGATAAAGATCATTCTTTAAGCTTATCTGAAGAAGTAATAGACTTTTTATCAGGGCTTACGTATAGCCAAAAAGGAACTGATACTAAGCAACGTATTAATATTAGCCACGGTTACTATATCTTATTACAACTATTTGCGGGACTAGATTCTAAATTAGGATTTAATGGAATGCAAGAAGAGTTAATTAAAAGAAGTAATAAATTAGGATTTGCACCAGGTACTGCAGGACATGCTGTATCAGAAAAACTTACTAACTCTACTAATGGAGTATTAGTACAAGCGTTAACTGATAGATTGCCGGGAAGAGAGCTAGTACCATCTAATGCAAGATTTATATCTGATAGTTTATTTCTATATTCTACTGATAAAAACTTTGACATCTACGGAGTTAATTATGATATTGACCCTTCTGTACAAGGAGTAAGTAGAATAATTAGACAAAAGAATGAAGACTCTACTAAGTTCTTCTATAGAGTATGGGAAGCTATGCAGCAAAATGGACAAGAGCTATCTTCTAATCAGCTAAAAGCTTTATACATGAAAGAGTCTTCTCTTAAAGCTCTAAAGAATGTATTTGTAAATGCGGCTAACCTTAGAAAAGAGAACTTTAAAATAGGAGAGTACGCTATGTACGGCGATAGAAAGAACATATCTTACTATACACACAGATCTTTTGGAGCTGATGCGGTACAAAGAGGATCTGTTAAGGATGCAATGATTGTAAATGCATCTAAATTAGTTGGTAATATACCATCTCTTTTAGCAAAGCTAAGTGGCGGCAAAACAGAAGAGGCAGTTCTAAGTCTTTTAGATATTGTAGGATATGATAGATCGTTAGTCTCTCTAGACTTAAGAGATTCGGCGTTCTTACAGACTAAGATGTTTGATATGCTTACAGGTATTAAAGAGATGTATGGAACAGAAGAAAATATACTGTCAGATACAGACTTTGATGATAAAGGAAATCCAGTAGTTGTAGGTAAGTCTAAAATTACAATGGAGCAAATACTTGATAATGAAAGAAGTGGTATCAGTGCGTTGGGTGAAGCATTACAATTTGTAGGACAAGGGCAGAAGCCACAAACTATTAGAACTGTAGAAGGTAAAACATTATATACATATCATAATAGTTCTTTTGGTGTAGACTCATTACTATCACTACGTCCGTCGGTTGCTGCTAAGAATAGAAAAGAATACCTAAAAGAAGGAAGCCCTGCATACGACCACACATATCAGTATAACATATTTGCTAACGGAGATAGTAGAGTATACAATATATCTGACCACGATGGTATTACATCTGAGTCAGGATTTGGTAGACCTCAACTTTACAGACAAGAAGAAGAAGGTAAATGGTCTGATAGAATATTTAACTATATGTTCTTAGGAGGCATGACTGCTATTGATAAGAAGAAAGGTCTTTATAAATACACTCAGCAGTTACATACTGTTGCAGATGCGCCTACATTAAAAGCAGCTGAGGTTAGATACCTTAATCCTAAAGATCAGGATAATGCTTTAAGAAACATAATTAAACAATATAAATCTAAGCCTATAAAAAAGAGTTTAGTATTTGGTTCTATACTAGCATCTAAGAAATCTGATGCAGTAAAACTAACACTCATAAAAGCTGAGCTTAAAAAGAGAGCTAAAGTATTTGAGAATGATTTAAAAGAAAATGAAATTAGTTACAACACTAATGTTATGGACGGATTTATTAAATCCTTACAGGACTTAGGTCAAATTAAAGCTTTTGTAGGAGAAGGCGAGAAGCTTGATAAGCAGAAAGAAGCTGCTAGATCTTACGTCATAGAACAGTTTGTAGCTAACTATGCAATCAATGGGTTCTTCCTGAATCAGATTGTATTAGGAGATGAGGCACAGTTTGGTAATTCATTCAAAGTAGTTAAGCGTACTAAGATTGCATTTGCACCTGGACATAAAGGGTTTGTAAATGAGAAATATGGAATGAAAAAGAACTTTAGAGTTATTGTTGCAAATGACCCTACATCTAGTCCATTTGATTATTTAACTGAATCAGAACTAAGTGCTCTTAGAGATGATATGCAAGCTATTCTAGGTACAGACTTTGAGAACTTTGATATGGCAGATGCGCAAGGATACATTTTACCTGAACGTCTATCTGACATCCGTAAAGGATTTGGTGGAGGTATTAAAATTAGTACTGTTCTAAAACCTGTATACTTTGGTATAGATGGTAATGGCGCCAGCAATGCTTTGAAATACTCTGCGGTTGTATTAAGTGATGATCTAGTATCTAGACATCCAAAGCTTGAGCAAATTAGAGAAGCAATGCGTGCTATAAAAGCAGATGAGTACGTATTTAAAACTGCTAATAAAGTAGGTGGACCTAAAACTCTTGCAGGTAATGGATACACGGATAACAAAGTTACTCTTGATGGGCAGTTTAATGAAGAGATTTTGTTTACTGAAGATAATATTGTAACTCTAGATAATGAAAACTATAGAATACAGTTAGATCCTAAAGCAGGACTTGATAAATTAGTGTCTAATCCTACACAGTTAGCATACTTTATTGACTCTAATGGTAATAACTTTGATGCGGCGCAAGAATACTACCAGTTAATGGCTGATGAGTTTGGCATGGGCCTAGAAGATTTCTTAAGATCTATGGATAGCCTGTCTTCTAACAATAGGGATGCTATTGAATCTCCTACTACAAAGCGTATAACAAATATGCGTCACAAATCTAGAGAGTTTGCTAAGAAAAGTGCGGCTAAGCTTGCGTCTTCTCAAAAAGAAGCAGAGATTCTTAACACTAAGTCTACGGTTATAGAGGAAGATGCTGCGGGCAATAAGGTAGAAAAAAATAAATATGCAATAGATGTTAACTTCCCAGGAGTTACAAATAAAGTATTCTCTCTACTACTATCTAAACTAAAAGCTAGTACAGTAAAGGTTAAGTTCCCTGGATACAAAATGGTACTACAATCTGCTTACGGAATAGATGTATATGAAGAGGATGGTATTTCTAAAACAAAAGACAGCATAGAAAACTTTGAAGATAAGTTAGCAGCTGGTGATATTAAGCCTAGACAGCTTAAGCATATTACTAGTGACAAACCTTATATAGAAGTATTAATGCCTAGAGTACATCAAGATAGATTTAAATTAAATGATATTATCTTAGATGATAAAATGATGGGATTCCGTATTCCATCTACTGAGTTACACTCTGCTGTTGCTATTAAGGTTGTAGGTTTTTACGATGCGTTTGAAACTAATGTGCTTATTGCGCCTAAAGAACTTACCCCATTACACGGTAGTGACTTTGATGTCGATTCTTTATTTGTATTACGTAAAGCATCTATGTTAGATAACAATAAGTCTGGTAAATCTTTATACGCTAACACTGAAAGAGGATTTGAATATAATGGTGACCTTATATTAGGCATTGAAGACTCTATAAACATAGAAGATTTAGATACAGTGCAAGATGTTTATGACGAAGCATCTAAAGAGTTTAGTGAGCTTTTAATAATGCAACGTGAAGAAAATGCAAAGAAAGATACTAATAAAGAAGTTTTAAAATCTATAAACGAAGACATTACTGAGGTTAATAAAACTCGTGATATGGCTAGAACAATCATGTCTGCAATGCGTAAGAACAGAATGCTTGACATTTACATAGATGTTATTGAGGATAAGAAGAATAGAAGATCTATGATGACGCCTATTGATATGAATAACTATAAAGGCGTTAATAGAAAAACTTCTGATGGTAAAAAGCTTCCGTCTGTATTTGATGCGTTGAGTGATGCGTTAGGAGTAAAGATACAATCTAACCATGCCCAATTGTATAGAGATATTGATTTATCAGATCCGTTAGGAGAAAGATACATGCATCAGAGTAATAAAGAAGGTGCTATACTAACTGGAGTATTTGCAAATAATATGAAAGTTCTTATCTATGGTAGAAAAGGTAAGGAAGGAAGTGAAGACTCAAATGTATATTTTGGAGATGAAGAAAACAGACTGTCATATAAAATTGATGGAACTGAATATTCTGAGTTAACTATAAATGCTAAAGGAACAGACATTACAGGAGAGATAGTTGATGAGTATACATACGGTACATTAGACTCTTCTTTGAATGCTTCGATTGACAACGCCAATGAGCAGATTCTAAACATTGTAAACCTAACTGGTAATACTGCTAGCATGTTTACTATTATGATAGGACAAGGGGTTCCATTAAACAAAGCGGCATTCTTTATAAATCAACCTGCTATTAGACTTGCGTCTAAAGCCCTAGGTTCTAGGATGACAGCTAAGCTAGATCTAATTGAGCAAGCTATAATAGCTAAACTTGATGTACCTAACGATGAAAAGTTACAAGGAAGATTAGATAACATTGAATTAAATACTAAAGACTTAACAGATGGTGTTAAGAGAACTGATATACTAAAAGATGTATCTGCAGAAACACAACTTGGAAAATCTGATAAAGAACTTTTATTCCAGTTAAAAGTACTAAGACTTGGTAAAGAGTTATTAAAATACGACCAGCCTTTAACAGATATGAGTAAGGCTCTTAGTGTGTTACAGGAGCTTCCGGCTACAATTGCAGAGTTTGAAGATATAAAAGAAGCACTAGGTAAGATTATAAGTACAAATGATAAAGGAGTTTTAGAATTTAACAGTGAGTTTAAAATACAAATTCCAGACATTGCTAAGAACTTACCACACTTTAAAGCCGCAATAGAAATTGTAAAAAACTTTGACAGGTTTACAGAGAATGTTTTACACATGGCTTCTCCTGAACTAAAAGAAGTTGCGTCTATAGTTGGTAGACAGTTTGTTACAGACAAAGAGGCTAAGGAAAGTTCTAATGAGAAAAATATTAAGATCCGTACAGAGTTTATAAAGTATATTGCTGCAGGTATTCCTGAGTACTCTACAATTAATGAACCTTTGTATACATACAAAAACAGCCAGTACGGAGGAACAAAAGCATTTATATCTAGATTAGTTGATACTATATCTAAACTGCCTAAGTCTGAAAGATTTAATAATAAGTTCTTAGGTAATCTAGAAGTAAGAAGACAGCAAGGCCGTCCTGTAGGAATTAAGTTTAACGGTGCGGGCGGATTAACTCAAGCAGATTTAATTGAACTATACTCTGACTTTGAAAAATTAGATGCACCTCTTAAAGAAGACTTAGTTAAGTACGCTATAGTCTCTGAAGGTATGACATTTGGTGCAGGTAATATAGGTATTGTTATTAATCCTAAATACTTTGCAAAAGTAGAAAAAGAAAGAACTGCTCTTATGGACAAGATTCTTCCTAGAAAGTCTGCAAGTTCTACACAAATACAGAAAGCAGAATTAATGAGAGCTAATATGTTAAAGCATTTTGAATTACAGTTTGCTTTAAATAACATGGGTAATGTTAAAAGTATATTTTCTAAGAAAACTCCTGATGTTATAAAAGAAAAGCCTGCTCCAAAAGTGTCATCTAAAACAATAAGTAGAAAGGTTAAAGATGGGTTTGCGTATGACTTTAAAATGTTAGACGGACCTAAATATCTTAGAAACGATTACGGAGATCTATATATGAATGTACATACTGAAGCTGCAGAAAATGATACAAATACTACGTATTATCAAAAAGTAGGTAAAGGAAATAGTGCGTCATCTATATACTACTCTTCTGAGTTTGTGATGGAAAATGGTTATAATATAGGTAAAGCATTTAATCCTACTAGACCTGTAATTGCTGTAAATGATATTAACTCAAACAAAGTAGATATATCAGGTAAGTACTACGGATTAAAAGCAGGAATGAAGATTGGCCTTGTAATTAGGGGAGATGAAACTAGATCTAACTTAGTCCTTGCGGATGTTATTAAGGTAGACCCTTCTCAATCTAATACAATTTCACTATCTTTGGCTCCTGAAAGGGAAACAGTTACTGGCGCTGCTTCTACAAAAGAAAATAATATAAACAGTCTAGGAGTGTCCGAAGGGGCGCAATGTTAATATGGCATGTAAGATAAACATAACACCAAAGTTTGGACCTAATAAAGGTAAAGAAGTAGAAAGTTCATTGTTTAATCAAATTATTGAATTGATTAAAGACCCTGTGCTTGCTAAAGAAGCATACTATGATATATTCTCTCCAGAGTTTATTGAGCAATATGGAGATTGGATTAATGATTATGAATCTTACAAAGGAAAGTTAGATGATAACGGAGAACCTATACTTGCAGAAAAAGACACTAATGCTATGTTCCCTGGATTAGAAACTCCTATAGAACTAAGAAACTTTAGTAGAGAATCTACAGAACCTACTGTAGAAAAAGCTATTGAAAAACCTGAAGAGTATTCTGACCCTACGCCTAAAGCTGGTCCTAAGTATTCTAATGTTGTTGACAATTTAGGAAGAAAGAAAGAAGAAGAAGGGCTAAGACTAGATGATCCCAGTGATAAACAGTATAAAGGTAAGAATGGTAAATTATATGACCGTCTTACATCTGTAGTAAAAAAAATAGTAGGTAAAGATGTTGATGTAGAAAGAGCTAGAGTTGCGGCAGAGACTGTATTTAGAAATCTTCGTAAGGATACAGAGACTGATACTATTATTATAGAAAATAAAGAATTAAATTTTGAAGAGCTAGTTAGACACTACGAAAGAAAGTTTAATACTGCTGCGGCATATGGTAGAGCTGTACACAAATACTTAGAATACTATATTACAAAAGATAAAAAACTTTTAACTGAGCTTGCATATATAAGAGCAGCAAAGACTAAGGAAAAAGATGGCATAGACCAAGATGTAATAGATGCAAAGTCTACTAACTGGGTAACTACAAGTAACGTTGCTGAGCTACTTATTGCGCGTTCGGGATACACTAGTACGGATAAAATGTCTGCAGAGGTAATGATACATAGTGATATTTTAGGAATAGCTACACAAGTAGATGGATTATATACACATGATGATAATACTATTAGTCTTGTAGACTGGAAGTCTGGTTCTGCATTCTTGAGAGATAAAAGTACACTGCAACCAATGCCTTACTCTGCAGGTAAAGATCAAGTAAACAATAGTAGATTAAATCAAGCTAAATTAGAAGTTACATTGCGTGCTCTTATTATTAAGGAGCAAACACCGGATGCTAAGTTTAGAGATTTAACTGTACACCACATAGAAAGAAACAACCTAGGCAAAAATCCATACAAGATAGATTTAGAAGACTCTTTAGATATATTATCTAACTTTTTTAAAGATACAGACATTGATAAATGGAATCAACTAAATGCAAAAGGTTTATTTGACTATAAGAACTACAGGGATTATCAAGCAGAAGCTGGTAATATACTGAAGAAGTATGGTAACTTAGCACCAAGAGATCAAATAAAGGCCCTTGAAAATGAGGCAACACTTTTAAGAAATAAGCTTAACTCTAATCAGTCTGCTAATATAGTAAAAGACCAAGACAAACTTGGGCGTATTACTTCAGAGATTTTACTACTTAAAGACCATACTAAGTCAGAAATAGATCCTGACATGATTGCTGAAAAAGAAAGTACTGGAATGCTAAAAGCATTTTTTGGATCTATAGCTAATATAAGTAATAAACACATAGAGCAGTACGGTAAGATATTCCAAGAATCTAGACTTAAATTTTTAGGAGATAAAACTACTGAACAAAGAAAAGCTGATAAACTTTTTAAAGCAGTACAAGATGAGTTCTCTAAGAAAAATGTTCTAGCTGGTATAACTGAAGTAGGTACTCTAGGTGCAATATCCGGTTATGATTATAGAGACATGTATTCTTTTGCATTTAAACATAGAGAAGACGAGTCTGTATCTAAGCCAGGGTTTTATAGAAAAACTGTTGAGGAGGCTAAAGCTGAGCTTGCTTCGGGGGACATGACACAAGCACAATTTAATTTATTAGAATACTTAGATAGTACATGGAGAGGTACCTGGTCAGATGTTATGCTACAAGATGCGTACACAGATAGGTACGGAAACAATGTAAGTTACTCTCAAAGTATGGGGCTTATAGATGACGGATCTCAAAGAGGTATTGTAAATAAAGAAGGAGCATTATCTGAAATGTTTATTCCTCGTTTGCCTCAAGAGTATAGCGAGATGGGGGAAGAATTTTCAGGACTAAGTAGACCTTTGAAAGGTTTATATAAAATGATAAAAGTATTTGGCTCTAGGCAATTTTCATTCTTTGATGAAGAAGAGTATTCTAATTATGATCAAGGTCAAGGTACACTTAACTCTGTTAAGGTTAGATACACAGGAAGTGACTATTCTATTACAGGGCAAAAGCATTCTTTTAATTTAGAGAATATGCATTATTCTTTTATGACTAATATGTATCAAAAGAAACATATGGATTTTGCGCTTGCGTTAGCTGATGGCTTAAAAAGCTTCTATCAAGCTAAGGAAACTGTAGGAGGTACAAAAACTTACGGTCCTATAATTGAATTCTTAGATAAGCATATAGTACAAACATTGCTACAAGAAACCGGTTATAGAGATAACAACTTAACAAAGTACAAACTATCGTTTCAAAACCCTTTCTATCAAGGGCACCCTGGTCAAAGAAAAGCTTACTCAATAAATGTATATAAAGCATTAATGGCATTGAAGAATCTATCTACAGGTTCTGCGTTATTTCTTAAACTAATCGGTGGCTCATTTAATGGATTACTAATTGCAATGCAGACTGCAACTACTGCTGTAGCAGGATCTGTTACTAAAAGAGTTTTAAAATCTCAAGGATTATCTACAGATGACATTGATTTTACTGTATCTAATTTAGCTAAAGGAGTTGGGGATGTAGCAAAGCTGTATGCTTCTATGATAAATCCAATGGCAGATAAGAGAAATAACAAACTTTACAATCTACTAAAAAGATTTAATTATTTACCTGACAACTATGACTATGCGGTGGATGATAGAGACCTGCGTAAACTTAAATCACCACTGCTTCGTTACTCTAATCTATTTGTTTTTCATGCGTTTCATGAGCACTGGGGACATGCGGTATTACTATCTGCGCAAATGCATAAATTAAAAATGCCAGATGGTACTAGTATGTGGGATAATTATAATGATGATGGTACATTTAAAGAGTTTAAAAAAGATGGCTCTAGAAATATAAGAGGTATTAGAAAAGGAAGAACACCTGCAGAAGATCAATTTATTGGTGAGCTTACTGCTGAAGAACTAAGTAGGTTTTATAAAGCAAGTACGTTAATACATGGTTCGTACAGATCTTGGGAAAAATCTGCAATAGAAGCTTACGCTCTGGGGCAATGGTTTTTACAGTTTAAAAAATACTTACCTGCAATCTTATTTAGAGAGTGGGAAAGTAGACATGAAGATTTTAATTTAGGATACTATAAGTATACTGATGAAAATGGTAATAAAAATAAAGAAAAAGTTACTATTGATGGTCAAGAAGTGGAATTAGATGTAATGGAATGGAATTCTGCAATACATGAAGGTAGAGCTAGAGTTCTTGGTAAACTTTTATTAGCTAGCGTTGGTGTTAAAGCTTTTAGAAATAATGCGGATATGGGCGACTATAAACTAAGCTCTCTTAGCGGTAGAGATCAGTTAGGGGCAATAGCTAGCGGTACTAGTATAATATTTTCTGCGTTAATGATGCTTGCTCTTAGTTCGTTCTACGAGGATGATGAAGAAGATCCATTTGCAAGAAGATTTGGGTATCTTGCATCTGACGGATTACAAGGATTTAACCCACGAGAAGTACTGCGTACGGTAAAAAACCCTGTTGCGGTAATTACTCATCTAAATAATAGTGCGGATGGTTTAGGTCAAATGATTATGTCTGGAGTTACTGGTGATTATACTAGAGAAGGAAAATTAAAAGGACAAAATCAATTAATGAAGACAGTTCCATTCTTATCTATACAAGCAGAGCTTGAAAGATACGACCTTATAGGAAAGAATAAATAAGAAAGGGGGCACAAGGCCCCCTAAATTATTTTACACAAACGTAATTATTAATTACTTCTTTCTCTCTATTGCCATTTTAAGCAAGAGTAGGTATCCTATAAGATCCATAACAGTATCTTCTGTCTGGTCATTAATACCTTTATTTTTTATTCTCATTATCTTATCATCCATGCGGACAAGTAAAGATTCTACAGCATCAAGCTTACTAAATATATTTGCAGGTTCAAGAGCGCTATTTCCATAGGCTTTGTTCTTTTCCTTTAATAAATCAGTTACAGATTTCGTAACTTTGTCTAGGTGCCATGCAAAATCTACATTCTCAGGGACTTGCCAAGTGCTATTTGTCTCCCAATTAGGTGTATTACATGCTCCAGCATCTACTAACTGACAACAATCTTTTCTTACGTAAAAAGAATACTGATTTGTGTCTGCATGTTTGCATCTATACTCATCTCTTTTTTCTTCTATTACTTGGTATACATTTCCAACCACGGCGCCTCGTGCGTCGCATTCTTTTGTTATTCGTACATAATAATCTTTCATATCTAGAATTTTTTAGAGACAGTTCCTCCCTCTTTCTTAATAATTCCTCCAAAGCCTTTGCCTTCTCTTACAGAGTCGCCGTAGGTTTTGCATTTATTACAATAAGATTCGGGATAAACTACCTTGTTATCTATTACTTTAATAGTAGTGCGGGCTACAGTGAACTCCCCACACTTACATTTAAATTTGGCCATACTACTATTATATTATCTCCCATCAAAATGGTGTTTTGTCTAACGGTCTAGGTAAAGGATCACCACAAAATTCAGCCCAATTAATAGGCTTATCTATCATTTTATTAATAGTACTAAAATGCCTACAGGTAAAAAATCCTGCTTTACCACCAGAGTAAGACTCTGCAGCCGGGTGAGCAGCCTTTAGTATTTTGTTATCTCCTTTTATAAACTGTTCGTATTCTTGAGCTTTCTTGCCCCACAGCACAAATATAATATTATCTTTTGTATTTGACAATAGATGAATAAAATCTTCTGTAAATGGTTTCCATAGGGGCACATGAGAGCCGGCTTTGCCTTTCTCAACAGTCAATGCTGTATTCAGTAGAAGCACGCCTTGCTTAGCCCAAGATTCTAAACTATAATCAAAGTCTACACATAAAATACCTAAGTCAGTTTCTACAGCTTTAACTATATTTCTTAAACTAGGACTTACTCTAGACCCTTCATTTATATTACCAAAACATAAGCCGGTTGCGCTTCCGTCGTGGTATGGATCTTGTCCAAGTATTACTACTTTAACGTCTTTCATTTGGCACATCTTAAAAGCTCTAAATGTTTTAGTTGTGTCAGGATATATCTTTTTAAATGCTTTTTTACATTCTTTAAGTTTTCCCCCTACAGTTCTAAAATAATCAGAACTAATAATAGGGTCAAGTAAAGGATACCAATCCCCTACTTGACTTTCTATTGCTTTACTCATTGTATGTATTTTTGTTTATGTTAAACTCTTCAAATAAATCAATGTCTTCAGAGATCTTCACACCAAGAAGTTCTTCTAAGTGTTCTTTGCGTTCTATTGTTTTGTATATTATAGAAGCAATGCCATCATCTAAATTTAAATCATGAAATTTTCTAATTCTACCTTTTAGCATATTAGATATAACAGAATATTTACTTTTAATTATTAAGTTAAAATCATCTACATAGCATTTAGGTATATCAAAACATACAAATATTTTATTATCTGTATATTCTATATTTTTAAAATTTCTAAATATTTGAAAAGCTGTAATTAGTTTTTTAAACACAGGGTCTTCTTTTTCCATATTAATATATAGTAGTCCTATACAGTACTCTTTATTATAATATGAATAAACTTGTAAAAGATACTCTTCCATATAATGATCTTTATCTCCAGGTAACATGGGTAAAATCATATGATATGAAAGAGTATATTTTGTCCCTGTCATTTCTGTTAAAGTTAATCCTTCTATTCCCACAAGTCTTCTGTATTAGTAGGGTTCTTGTAGTATATTTCAAAATCAAATAACTTGTCATCCTTTATGTAAGGAGCGGCAAGTTGTAGGTCTTGAATTATGTGCACTAGATTAAACGTTTCCGCA
>VMHT01048248.1_pt1 | contig 35763 bp, 29 predicted proteins | sample 4693611 | NCBI WGS metagenome assembly VMHT01 (sample SAMN12280063, study PRJNA550983) | marine metagenome | isolation source: seawater sampled from same location over 5 years 0.02-0.2 micron viral filtrate | place: USA: collected off the coast of southern California halfway between the port... ...
CTGGCTGGATCGAAAGCGATGATGGAGCCGATCCGATATCGCGAACACTCCTTCCGGCCAGACAATGATCCGGTCTGGCGGAAACGAGGGCTCAAAACGTTTCTGCCGCGCAGACTCCTAGCCTCAATAAATCGCACACGGGTGCTTCCGGGCTGGCTCCGGCCCGGATATTAGAGTAAAAGCTCTAGTAAAAACAATAAGTTACGGAGTATTTGCTCTAATAAAGTTCGGTACATGAGCATTGCACTAAAGTACAATGCGACCGTTTTCTGATAACGACAAATTCCAACAGGCAAGGGGATTAGCCATGAATTACTTCCTGACCGGTGGCACCGGCTTTATCGGCCGGTTTCTTGTTGAAAAGCTGCTTGCCCGGGGCGGTACCATCCATATGCTGGTTCGCGAGCAGTCCAAAGACAAGCTGGATGCACTGCGCGAGCGCTGGGGTGTGGACGAAACCCGCATCAAGCCGGTGGTCGGGGATCTGACCAAAGCCAACCTGGGTATCGACAAGAAAACCCTGGAATCCCTGAAAGGCAACATCGACCACTTCTTCCACCTGGCCGCTGTGTACGACATGGGAGCGGATGAGGAAGCACAAAAGGCGACCAATATCGAAGGCACCCGTGCTGCGGTGAATGCCGCCAAAGCGATGGATGCCAAACACTTCCATCACGTGTCCTCCATTGCGGCCGCCGGCCTGTTCCGGGGCATTTTCCGGGAAGACATGTTTGAGGAAGCGGAAAAGCTCGACCACCCCTATCTGCAGACCAAACACGAGTCCGAGCGGGTGGTGCGCGAGGAGTGCAAGGTGCCGTTCCGTATCTACCGCCCCGGTATGGTCATCGGCCATTCGAAAACCGGTGAGATGGACAAGGTAGACGGCCCCTATTACTTCTTCAAGATGATCCAGAAGATTCGTCGCACCTTGCCCCAGTGGGTGCCTACCGTTGGTATTGAAGGCGGTCGCCTGAATATTGTTCCGGTGGATTTTGTGGTGGATGCCCTGGACCATATTGCTCATCAGGAAGGGGAAGATGGCCAGTGCTTCCACCTGGTGGATACGGATCCGCACAAAGTGGGCGAGATTCTCAATATCTTCTGTGATGCGGGCCATGCGCCCCGGATGGGCATGCGGATTGACTCCCGCATGTTCGGCTTCATTCCGCCGTTCATCCGCCAGAGCCTGAAGAACCTGCCGCCGGTGCAGCGACTGACCAGCGCGGTGCTGGACGATATGGGCATTCCGCCCTCGGTACTGTCGTTTATCAATTACCCGACCCGTTTTGATGCCCGTGAGACTGAGCGGGTGCTGAAGGGCACCGATATCCGCGTGCCGCGTCTGGAAGATTATGCAGCGGTGATCTGGGATTACTGGGAGCGTCATCTGGATCCGGACCTGTTCAAGGACCGCACCCTGCGGGGCACTGTTGAAGGCCGTGTGTGTGTGGTTACCGGTGCAACTTCCGGCATCGGCCTGTCCACCGCCCGCAAGCTGGCGGAAGCAGGAGCCATTCTGGTCATTGGTGCCCGCACCAAGGAGACGCTGGATGAAGTGGCCGCCGAGCTGGAAGGCCTTGGCGGTGATGTGCACGCCTACCAGTGCGATTTTTCCGATATGGAAGACTGCGACCGCTTTGTGAAGACGGTGCTGGACAACCACGGCCATGTGGATGTTCTGATCAACAATGCCGGTCGTTCCATCCGCCGCTCCCTGGCCCTGTCCTTCGACCGGTTCCATGATTTCGAGCGCACCATGCAGTTGAACTACTTCGGCTCGGTTCGGCTGATCATGGGCTTTGCCCCGGCCATGCTGGAGCGCAAGCGTGGTCACGTGGTGAACATTTCATCCATCGGTGTGCTGACCAATGCGCCGCGCTTCTCCGCCTACGTGGCTTCCAAATCCGCGCTGGATGCCTTCAGCCGTTGTGCGGCTGCGGAGTGGTCGGATCGCAACGTCACCTTCACCACCATCAACATGCCGCTGGTGAAGACCCCGATGATTGCCCCCACCAAAATCTACGATTCGGTGCCGACACTTACCCCGGAAGAAGCAGCGGATATGGTGGCGGATGCCATTGTGCACCGGCCCAAGCGCGTCGCCACCCGTCTGGGTGTGTTTGCCTCGGTGGTGCACTCCCTGGCTCCGAAGATGGGCGAGATCATCATGAACACCGGTTACCGGATGTTCCCGGACTCACCGGCCGCAGCCGGCAGCAAATCCGGCGAGAAGCCCAAGGTATCCACTGAGCAGGTGGCCTTCGCAGCCATTATGCGGGGTATCTACTGGTAAACGGGCAGGCTCTGCTGCTGCGCCAGGTGGGCAGCAGCAGGCTGTTTGCAGGCTAGTCGCGCCCCGCCTCTTGCGGGGCGCTTTCCTTCTCTTCAGCTTCACTCTCGTCGCTTTCAGGCGGCACAGGCGGCGGAAAGCCCCCCAGATCCTTCCAGCGATTCACAATGCCACAGAACAGGTCAGCGGTTTTCTCTGCGTCATAGGCGGCGGAGTGGGCTTCCTTGTTGCTGAACGGAATGCCCGCCAGTTTGCAGGCCTGGGCCAGCACCGTATGACCGTAAGCCAGCCCTGCCAGGGTGGCGGTATCGAACGTGGAGAACGGATGGAACGGGTTGCGGCGGATGTCCTGCCGCAGCGCTGCGGCAAACAGGAAGTTGTGATCGAAGGTGGCGTTGTGGCCCACCAGCACGGCCCGTTTGCAGTCATGGGCCTTTACCGCCTTGCGGATGGGGCGGAATATCTCGCTCAGGCCCTCGCGCTCCGGCACCGCTTCCCGCTCGGAACTCCAAGGATCAATGCCGGTGAAATCCAGCGCGGACTGCTCCAGGTTGGCACCCTCGAACGGGTCGATATGCTGCACGTGGGTTTCTTCCCGGCGCAGGTAGCCGTCCTCGTCCATGGTGAGGATGACGGCGGCGACTTCCAGCAGGGCATCGGTTTCGGCGTTGAAACCGCCAGTCTCCACGTCCACCACCACGGGCAAGAAGCCCCGGAAGCGTCGGGACATGGGGTGGGGCGGTTGTTGCGTTTGTTCAGTCACTCAGACTCCTTGGGGTGTCAGGCCAGTTGCCAGTTGATGGTTTCACCGGCTTTGAGTGGCACGATTTCCTCGCTGCCCAGGGGCAGGCGTTCGGGCATGGTCCACGGTGAGCGCGTCAGGGTCACCGTATCGGTATTGCGGGGCAGGCCGTAGAAGTCCGCGCCGTTGAAGCTGGCAAAGGCCTCCAGCTTGTCGAGAATGCCCAGCTGTTCAAAGATGTCCGCGTACAATGGCAGGGCCCCGTAAGCGGAGTAGCAGCCGGCGCAGCCGCAATCAGACTGCTTGCGGCCGATGGCGTGGGGTGCCGAGTCGGTACCCAGGAAGAAGCGCCGGTCGCCGCTGGCTACCGCTTCCTGCAGGGCTTTCTGGTGCCGGTCCCGTTTGAGGATCGGCAGGCAGTACAGGTGTGGCCGGATCCCGCCCACCAGTAGATGGTTGCGGTTGAACATCAGGTGCTGCGGGGTCAGGGTCGCACCCAGGTTGCCGCCCTCGTGCTGCTGCACAAAGCGGGCAGAATCCTCGGTGGTGATGTGTTCCAGTACGACTTTCAGGTCCGGGAACTGCGCCAGAGTGGGGGCCAGAACCCGATCCAGGAAAACCTTTTCCCGGTCAAAAATATCAATCTCCGGATCCGTCACCTCGCCGTGGACCAGCAGTAACATGCCGCAGTCTTTCATGGCTTCCAGCACCGGATAGATGCGGCGGATATCGGTGACCCCGGAGGCCGAGTTGGTGGTGGCTCCTGCGGGATAGAGCTTGGCGGCGATGACTCCGGCCGCTTTTGCTTCGCGGATATCCTCCGCAGTGGTGGTCTCGGTCAGGTACAGGGTCATCAGCGGCTGGAATCCGGTGTCTCCGGCGGCAGCCAGAATCCGCTCGCGGTAGGCCGTGGCCTGCTCTGCGGTAGTCACCGGGGGAACCAGGTTGGGCATGATGATGGCACGGCCAAAGCAGCGGGCGGTGGCCGGTACAACGGCATCCAGCACTTCGCCATCCCGCACGTGCAGGTGCCAGTCGTCTGGCCGGGTAAGGGTAATCTGGTCAGTCATGGAGACAGAATCCTGTCGGCGGCTGAAAAAATGTCGCGGAATTATACCAGAAGCGCCCTAAAGAATGTGGGGCACCGGCCGTTAACCGATTTGATACACCAACAACCACTCTTTGCAGGCTGGACCATGGGCAGAAATACGGCCGGAAAGATTACTGCAACCCTGCTGGGCACAGCGCTGGCGACATTCCTGTCGCAACAGGCCGTGGCCGGGAGCTATGGTGCGGGCATTGAGAACAGCCAGTGGTATCTGTCTGATTCGGTCTTCGAGTGCTCGCTGGTGCATGATATTCCGGGGTACGGACGGGCGGTGTTCTATCACCGTGCCGGGGAACCCTTGTCGTTTTATCTGGAATCCCGGGTGCCGCTGATGCGTCCCGGTAAAGCACTGGTGGCGGTGGAAGCGCCGGCCTGGCGACCGGGTGTTGAAGCCCGCAAGGTAGGTTATGTGCCGGTGGCGGAAGGTCGCCGCCAGGTGGAGCTGGATGCCCGCCAGTCCATGCAGTTGATTCAGGGTCTGCTGAAAGGTATGGCCCCGACGGTCACGCGGCGGGCCTGGTACAGCGATGATGCGGTCCGGGTGCGGGTATCCAATATCAACTTTGCCAACCAGATGGACGGCTACCAGATGTGTGCCGCCAATCTCCTGCCGGTCAATTACGACCAGATTCGCCGTTCCAGGGTGCCTTTTGTCAGTGGCAGCACGTCGTTGTCGGACCAGGACCGGCAGTTGCTGGATAACATTGCGGAATTCGTGATGGCGGACAGCACGGTGGAGCGGATCTTTGTGGACGGTCATTCAGACCGGATTGGCAGCCGTATCAACAATCGTGCCCTGTCTGAAGAGCGGGCCAATGTGGTGGCGGATTATCTGCGGGGTAAGGGTATCTCGTCGGATATGATTACGGTGCGCGCCCACGGCGATCAGTTCCCGGTCTCGAATCGCCCAGCGGACAACCGCAGAACCACGATTCGGCTGCAGAGGCAGGGTGAAACCACGGATCTCCAGCAGGCCCGCGGCGGTTATGCCGCCGACACGCCCAGCGGATAACGTTTTACTGCAAGTCAGCTGACCTGGCTGAGTACGTCCAGATGGGCGTTGACGCTTTCCGCCAGGGCTTTCAAGTGGTAGCCCCCTTCCAGAGTCGAGATCAGCCGGTCATTGGCGTGTTCTGCGGCTACCCCCACCAGCATTTCAGTCAGCCAGCGGTAATCACCTGCTTCAAGATTCAGCTCTGCCATCGGGTCAAGCCGGTGTCCGTCAAAACCGGCAGAAACCAGAACGAGTTGGGGCCGGAATGCATTCAGCTTTTTCAGCCAGCCTTCTTCCACTGCCTTGCGGTATTCCTCAGGCGAGGTGTCCGCCGCGATCGGAATATTAACGATATTGTCCGGCTGTCGGTGCACGTGTGAGTGAGGATAGAAAGGATGCTGGAAGCTGGAGCACATCAGTATGCGCTCATCGCCACCCACAATATCCGCGGTGCCATTACCCTGGTGTACATCAAAGTCCACGATCGCCACCCGTTCCAGGCCGTGGAAGGAGAGGGCGCGCATCGCCGCCAGGGCAATGTTGTTGTAGAAGCAGAAACCCATGGATTTGCTGCGTTCTGCGTGGTGGCCCGGGGGGCGAGCGCAGATAAAGGCATTGGTGAGCTGGCCTGGCAGCACCATGTCCACCGCCTCGATACAGGCTCCCGCCGCAAGCCGGGCGGCCCGCAGGGTGTCCGGCATCATTGCGGTGTCCGGGTCGGTGAATACCCGGCCCCGGGTAGGCTGCATCATTTCCAGCTGGTGCAGGTAGCCTTCCGGATGCACCAGCAGCAACTGGTCCCGGGTGGCTTCATCGGGGCGGATCCAGTCCAGTTTGTCTCCCACGCCGGTGTCGGCCAGGTAACTGATAATCGCACCGAGCCGCTCCGGAGACTCCGGGTGTTCCGGACCCATGTTGTGCTTCATGAAATCGTCGTGGGAGAAGAATCCAGTGGCCATACTGAACCGGTAATCCTGATAGAAACATTGGTGTTGTTTAATACCATGGTATCAGGGAATCAGGAAACTGGCTTGCTGACTTTGGTCTTATCTGTCCGTTTATTGATATCGCTGATTTACATGCGCGAATCCGGGCCTAAGATAGAGGGTAAGACCGGCAACCATTCCGCGTTCAGACAAGGAGCCTGCGCTTGAGTACCCGTTATCTGGAAAGCCTGTTCAATCCGTCTTCCATTGCAGTGATCGGTGCCTCCGAACGCGCCGACAGTCTGGGCGGTATGGTGTTGCGGAACCTTCTGGGTGGCGGCTTCCCCGGATCGCTGCAGGTGGTCAACCAGAACGACTACGATAACGTGCACGGGGTGCCCTGTGTCCGCAAGGTAACCCACCTGAAGACGGCTCCTGATCTGGCCATCATCTGTACCCCGCCGGATACGGTACCCCGGTTGGTTCGCAAACTGGGTGAACAGGGTGTGCGAACTGCCATTGTGATGACCGGTGGCATGTCCCGTACCCACAGTAAGACGGGCCAGCCGCTGATGTACTCGGTGCGGGAGGCGGCCCGCAAGACCGGTGTACGGGTGCTTGGCCCTAACACCATCGGTCTGATGGTGCCGGCCCGCAGCCTCAATGCGACCTATGCCCATATGGGTGCGATTCCCGGCAAGGTGGCGTTTGTCGGCCAGTCCGGCACTGTGGCTAGCTCGGTAATTGACTGGGCTTTTGCCCGGGGCGTGGGATTCTCCTATTTCCTGACCCTGGGGGATGGCATGGACATCGATCACGACGATCTGATCGATTACCTGGCCCAGGACAGCAAGACCCGCGCTATCCTGCTGCACATCGAGAACATTCCCAATCCGCGCCGTTTCATGTCCGCTGTGCGGGTGGCTTCCCGTACCAAGCCGGTGATTGCCGTGAAGAGCGGCCGGGTGCCGGAATCCGAATGGCAGCCCCATGAGCTGCCGGCGGGGATTACCCGCAGCGATCCGATTTACGATGCCATGCTGCAGCGGGCCGGTGTGCTGCGGGTGGATGGCCTGGGGCAGATGTTTGATGCGCTGGAAACCCTGACGCGCATGCGTCCATTGCGCCGGGAAACCCTGGCAATCATGGCGAACGGTGTCGGGCCCGGAGTGCTGGCGGTGGACCGCCTGGCCCACCTGGGAGGAGAGCTGGCAGAGCTATCCCCGAAATCCATTGATGCCCTGGCGGAGTTGTTGCCTCCCTACTGGACGCGCCGTAACCCCATTGATCTTAACTACGATGCCTCCCCGGAGTTGTATGCCAACGCCATCCGCATTCTGGCCAAGGATCCGGAGGTGGCCAACGTACTGGTGATGTATGCTCCCAGCCTCACCGAGGACAGTCTGCAGATTGCCGACGCGGTGGTGCAGGCAGCGAAAGGCACCAGGCTGAATATCTTCACCTGCTGGTTGGGCCAGAGCACGGTGATGGATGCGCGGGACGAATTTTACCGGGCCGGGCTACCGTCCTTCTTCTCACCGGAAAAGGCCGTCACTGCCTTCATGCAGCATGTACGGCACCAGCGGGTGCAGCGACTGTTGACGGAAACCCCCGAGTCATTTACCGATCATTTCGGCGACCGGGGCGGTGTGCGTCAGCGGGTGCAGCGGGTGCTGCGTTCCGGTCGCATGCACCTGTCCAATCAGGAAGCGCGGGAGCTGGTTCGTGATTACGGCATCACCACCGTGGATACCATCTACTGCGATGACATCGAGGAAGTGGTGGAAGCCTTCGCGGTAGAACGCAGGCCGATCGACATTACCCTGATCCACGAGCAGGCTTGCCATCCCTTTATTCCGTTGTCCTCCGGACGTGGACGCTACAAGGGCACGGTACAGAAGCTGAACAACGAGAACGCGATCATCGATTCCTGCCGTTTCCTGATGGAGGAATACCAGAAGCATTATCCGGAGAGTGGTTTTCTCGGATTTGCGGTGCAACGTTCCTACCAGCATGTGGGGGGTATTGAGTTCAGCGTCGGCATTACCAGGGACGAGCTGTTCGGACCTCTGGTGGTCTGTGGTGCCGCCGGTGCCCAGATCAGTATCAACACCGACCGGCAGATTGCCCTGCCGCCTTTGAACATGGTGCTGGCCCGGGAATTGCTGCGCCGTACCTACATGTACAAGCTGCTGGAAGAGCACAGCCTGCATCCGGAAGAAGATATCCGGGCGGTATCGGAAACCCTGGTGACCCTGTCCCAGATCGTGATCGACATTCCCGAAATCCGGAACCTGGAAATTGCGCCGCTGCTGTTCAATGACCAGGGCACGGTGGCGGTCAATATCGCCGTGGACCTGGCGGAGAAGCCCGGCAAGCCGATTATCCAGCCCTATCCGCGGGAACTGGAGCAATGGCTGGTACTGCCCAGATCCGGTCGCCGGGTGATTATCCGCCCGGTACTGGCGGAGGACGAACCCTCCCATCGTGCCTTCCACGAGCACCAGTCACCGGATTCCATCCGCTACCGGTTTTTCCAGTTCCGCAAGCATTTCTCCCGGGAAGACGTGGCCCAGATGGTGCAGATCGACTATGACCGGGAAATGGTGTTTGTCGCCAATGCCCCGAGAGAAGATGGGGAAGGCGAGGAAACCCTGGGCACAGTGCGGGTCTGGACCGACGCGGACAACCTGCGCTGCGAGTTCGCGGTGATGGTGGATGACCGCATGAAGGGCGAGGGGCTGGGCGTGGCCCTGATGCAGAAGATGATTGATTATTGCCGGTCCCGGGGCACCATGGAGATGGTTGGCAATGTGCTGCCGGACAACCGGCCCATGCTGCAGCTCGCGGAACACCTGGGATTCGAGATCAAGTTCAATCCCGAGGAGGAAGTAATGGATCTTCGCCTGCCCCTGAACGAGCCGGCCAACGAGTGGCAGCGGGAGCGCCTGAACAAGCGCTCCCACTGACCGGCGGGCACGACGTTACTCGTCGATAATGGCGGAGCGGTCTTCGCCGCCCAAAGCGTCCAGCAGCGCAGGGACCAGACGGGACAGTTCCAGGGTCATCAGCGCGAAGGCCGCATCAAAGCGGGCTACCGCATCGTCCGAGTCCACATCGTCCAGTTGCTCCTGCAGGGTTTCACCGAATTTCAGGCGGCGAATGCCCAACTCTTCGTCCAGCACGAAGGAGAGGTTGTTTTCCCAGTCCAGGGACAGTTTGGTGACCTGCATGCCGGCTTCCAGGTGATTGCGGATTTCATCACCCTGCAGATCCAGGCCTTTGCACTTCACCACGCCCCCATCCTCGGACGGATCTTTCAGCTCGCACTCATCCCCCAGGCGGAAGCTCTGGGGCAGGTCGATGGTCTCGTTCAGCCAGCCGGTAAAGGTGAAAGCCGGTGACTGTTCCACCGCAGGCGGTCGTACCGGCAGGGAACCCACGGATTTGCGCAGGTATGAAGCCAGGTCTTCCGCCTGTTTGGCGGAGCCGGCATCCACGACCAGCCAGCCTTCCTGGGGAGCCAGGTAAGCAAAGGTCCGGCGGTTCTTGGAGAAGGCCCGTGGCAGCATCTCCAGCAGCACCTGCTCCTTGAGCTCGTCCTTTTCCTTGCGCCGCACCTTGCGGCCCTGTTCGAACTCGATGGCCTCGGCCTTTTCTTCCACCGCTTCCTTGACCACCGGGCCGGGCAGAATCTTGTCCTCGCTGCGCAGGGCAATCAGGTAGTAGCCGTTGGCACTGTGCACCAGTTGCTCACCGTGCTTGCCCAGCGGCGGTACCCAACCCTGGCGGCTGGTTTCCTGGGGGCCGCAGGGCTTGAAGGCATCCTGCTGCAACTTCTCTTCCAGCGCTTCTTCGGTCATTGAAAACGGTTTGGTAAACCGGAAAACACGGGCATTTCTAAACCACATCAGGTCAGGTCCTTACATCAGATTTGCATGACTTCCACAAGCACGGTTTTTACGATAAAACCGACCACGCCCGCGCCCAGCACGGTAAACAGGGCCATGGTGCCAAACCGGCCGGCCTGGGATTTCTTCGCCAGGTCCCAGACAATGACACCCATCCACACAATCAGGCCGGTCAGACACACCAGCAGGGCGATCTGGGAAAAAACTGCTTCACTCATTGAAAACTCCGGGTTGGAATTACTGCTCGTCGCGCAGGAAGGTCCAGGTCTTGTCGTCAGACTGTTCCGCGCTGAAGTAGTAGCCGTCCAGATTGAAGCCCTTGAGGTCTTCGGCGTTGCTGATGCCGTTCTGGATGGCATAGCGGCACATCAGGCCCCGGGCTTTCTTGGCATAGAAGCTGATCATCTTGTACTGGCCGTTCTTCCAGTCCTTGAACTGCGGGGTGATAACGCTGGCATCCAGTTCCTTCTTGCGAACACTCTTGAAGTATTCGTTGGATGCGAGGTTGATCAGCACGCCGTCGTCGGCTTTCAGCAGGCGGTTCAGTTCGTCGGTGATCTTGCTGCCCCAGAAGGCGTACAGATCCTTGCCGCGCTTGTTCTCGAAACGGGTGCCCATCTCCAGCCGGTAGGGCTGCATCAGGTCCAGCGGGCGCAGGATACCATAGAGCCCGGACAGAATACGCAGGTGCTGCTGGGCAAATTCGAATTCCTTGTCGTTGAAGCTGCCAGCATCCAGGCCGGTGTAGACATCGCCGTTGAAGGCCAGGGCGGCCGGGCGGGCGTTGTCCGGGGTGAACGGGGTGTGCCAGCTCTGGAAACGTTCCGCATTGAGCTGCCCCAGCTTGTCGCTGATGCCCATCAGGTTGCTGACCTGGTGGGGTTCCAGCGCCTTGAGCTGGTCGATCAGTTCACAGGCATCGTCCAGAAAATCCGGCTGGCTGTGCTTGCCGGTGGGCAACTCGCTCTCGTAGTCCAGATTCTTGGCGGGGGAGATAACCATCAACATGTCAGTCAATCCTCACGATTCGGTTGATCCGGAGGGCGTGGGGGCCAGGAAGGCCAGCAACTGGTTCTGGTCGAAAGGCCAGTCCAGCTCCGCCCCGGTGTCATTTCTTCTGAGTACGGGTATCCGTTCGCCGTAGATCTTAACCAGCGACTCCGACTGGGCAATATCCACTGCCTCCACCGGAATGGGTTCCGGCAGGGGCGTGTTGATCAGTAGCGCTTCGGCCACCTCGCACAGGTGGCACTGGGCGGTAGTGAAGAAAACCAGTTCCATCAGCGGGCGGCCGGTTTCTTTTCCTGGGCATCCAGCTGCTGGCCGTTTACGCCTTCGCTGTCCTTGCCCATCAGGTACAGATAGCTGGGCATGATGTCCTCCGGCGCCGGGTTGTTGGCGGGGTTTTCCGCCGGGTAGGCATGGGCCCGCATGTTGGTGCGGGTGGCACCCGGGTTCAGGCTGTTGACCCGGATGTTATGGCGCTCGTCATCCAGCTCCTCGGAAAGCAGCTGGCTGAGGCCTTCCAGGGCAAACTTGGAGACCGCGTAGGCTCCCCAGTAGGCCTTGGCTTTGCGACCCACGCCGGAGGAGGTGAAGATGACCGATGCATCGCCGGATTTTCTCAGCAGCGGAATCAGTGCCCGGGTAAGCAGGAAGGGAGCCGTGGCATTCACGTGCATCACCTTGTTCCAGGTGTCCGGGTCGTAGAGTTCGACGGGGCTGCGGGCACCGAGGATGCCGGCGTTGTGCAGCAGGCCATCGAGCTTGCCGAAATTCTCTTCCAGGGTCATGGCCAGCTCTTCGTACTCCTTGACCGCCGCACCCTCCAGGTTCAGGGGCACGATGGCAGGCTTGGGATAGCCGGCGGACTCGATTTCGTCGTACACCTCTTCCAGTTTCGACAGGGTTCGGCCCAGCAGGATGATGGTCGCTCCGTGAGCTGCATAGGTGAGCGCAGCGGTGCGGCCAATGCCGCTGCCGGCACCGGTTACCAGTATGACCCGGTCTTTCAGCAGGTCGGCCGGGGCTTGGTAGTCTCGCATAGTCGTTCATCTCCGGATCGGAAAGAGGGCCAGTGTTGTTCAGGGGCGATAGTTTAACAGTTTTGCCAGATCATTGACGGTGTCGACCACTTGGTCCGCTTGCCACAGATCAACCGTTTCCGGTTGTTCGATGTAGCCGTAGCGCACGGCAATAGTGGCCATGCCGGCGTTGCGCCCGGCCTGGATGTCCCGTTCGTGATCACCTACGTAGATACCCTTTGCCGGGTCGGCACCGGCCTGGCGACAGGCCAGCAGCAGGGATTCCGGGTGTGGCTTGCGTTGCTCAACGTGATCCGGACACACCACCGCAGCACAGCGCCGGGCCAGGTCCAGGGCCTCGAGCAAGGGTGCGGTAAACCGTTCCGGCTTGTTGGTGACGATGCCCCAGGGAATGTTCCGGGCTTCCAGATCATCCAGCAGCGCATCCATGCCGGGGAACAGGCTGGTTTCTTCCGCTACGCCGGCTTCATAGAGATCCAGGAAGGCGCTGTGGCGTTCCAGGTAGTCGGCATCCTCCGGCTCAAGTCCAAAGCCCACACGGATCATGGCCCGGGCACCGTTGGACACCGATCGACGGATCTGCTCCGGGGGCAGGGCAGCAAGACCGTGCTCCACGCGCAGCAAGTTCAGGCAGCGGATAAAGTCCGGCGCGGTGTCGATCAGGGTGCCGTCCAGGTCGAACAGCACGGTAGACGGGGCTGCGATCATTCCTCTGCTGCCTGCTTGCTGGCGTGCATCAGATAGTTCACATCCACATCCCGGCCGAGCTTGTAGCTTTTGGTGATCGGGTTATAGGTCATACCGGTGAGGTCCCGTACGGTCAGGCCTGCATGGCGCAGATGGTCCGACATTTCCGATGGGCGGATGAACTTGCTCCAGTCGTGGGTGCCCTTGGGCAGCATCCGCAACAGGTATTCCGCACCCACAATGGCAAACACGAAGGATTTGGGGTTGCGGTTGATGGTGGAGACAAACAGGTGGCCGCCGGGCTTCAGCAGTCTGGCACAGGCCTTCACCACGGAAGCCGGATCCGGCACGTGTTCCAGCATTTCCAGACAGGTGACAATGTCGTACTGGCCGGCGTGTTCGGAATCCCGGGCCAGATCTTCCACGGTGGTCTGGCGGTAATCCACCTTCACGCCGCTTTCCAGGCCGTGCAATCTGGCTACGGACAGGGGCGCTTCGCCCATATCAATGCCGGTCACCTCGGCTCCCCGCAGGGCCATGCCCTCGGACAGCAGGCCGCCGCCGCAGCCAACGTCCACGACTTTTTTGCCGGCCAGGGGAGCCCGTTCCTCGATGTAGTTAAGGCGCAGCGGGTTAATGTCGTGCAGCGGGCGGAACTCGCTGGTGGGATCCCACCAGCGGCTGGCCAGCGCCTCGAATTTGGCGATTTCGTTCTGGTCTACGTTGTGATTGCTCATGGCGTGTCTGCCTGCTTGTCAAAAGCCGTTACGGAATTATCGTTTGCCGATTTTATCGGACCATTCCCGGACCCGCAGCATCAGGTCCGGTACATCAATACGGGTCAGTTGTCCGTCCTGGACCTGGGGGATACCGCCAATCCAGCTGTGGCTTACCTGCCGGCCATGGTTGCTGTAGACCAGGTGGGAGGCCGGGTCGTACACCGGTTGCAGGAACGGGTCGCCCAGATCCACAGCAATCAGGTCGGCCAGTTTGCCCGCTTCCAGGCTGCCCAGCTCATCTTCCCGGCCCAGGGCCCGGGCACCGTTCAACGTGGCCATGGCGATCGCCTGGTGGGCGGTAACGGCGGCTGCGTCATCGGCCACCACCTTGCCAATCATTGCGGCGGTGTTCATCTCGCCGAACATGTCGTGGTCGTTGTTGCTGGCGGCTCCGTCGGTGCCCAGGGTCACGTTGATGCCGGCACCGGTCAGTTGTTGCACCGGGCACAGGCCACTGGCCAGTTTCAGGTTGGACTCCGGGCAGTGGACGATATGGGAACCGGTGCGGGTCAGTATCTGGATGTCCGAGTCGTCTATCTGGGTCATGTGGACGCACTGGGTATCCGGCCCCAGCAGTCCCACCGATTCCATCCGTTGCAGGGGACGGTGCCCGTTCTGTTTGAGGGCTTCGGCGACCTCGAAAGCGGTTTCGTGCAGGTGTATCTGGATTCTGGCTCCGGTTTCATCCGCCAGTGCCCGTGCGGTTTTCAGCGGGCCGTCCGAGACAGTGTAGGGCGCATGGGGGCCGATCGCCGGCATGATGCGGCTGTCATCCCGCCACTGCTCAATGATGGCCCGGCCCTTGTCGAAGTATTCATCCGGTCCGGAGCCCCAGGCGGTGGGGAAATCCAGCAGCGGGAAACAGATCTGGGCCCTCATTCCGGCATCGTGGGCCATCTGGGCGGTGACTTCCGGGAAGAAATACATATCCGAGAAGGTGGTGGTGCCGGTGCGCAGCATTTCCGCCATGGCAAGCTGGGTGCCGGTGGCGATGAAGGAGGCATCGACAAACTGCCCCTCGGCGGGCCAGATATGGTCGTTCAGCCAGGTCATCAATGGCAGGTCGTCCGCCATACCCCGGAACAGTGACATGGCCGCATGGCCATGCATGTTGATCAGCCCGGGCAGCACCACATGATCCGGCAGATCAATGGTTTCCTTGGCCCGGTAACGTTCATCAGCCTCCCGGTTGCTGACCACCGCAGCGATGCGATCGCCCTGTATCAGCACCGCGTGATCTTCCAGAACCGTGCCGGCAGGTTGTACGGGAATGATCCAGCGGGGATTGATACGCAGATCGGCGGCGACGATGGGTTCGGGAGTCATTGCTGTCCTTGTGATTTCGGGTCTGGGGGCAGTATACCGGCCGCTCTGTTTTCCGACTAGGGAGCGGGCGCAAAACCGGTATACTGTGCGGCAAAGAAATCCAACCACAAGGAGTCCCGGATGACGGCTCAAGTTCCGCACCAGCAACAGCGTTCCATCGGCACCGTACCCATGCGCTGGCACCGGGATAGCCTGGAGTTGCTGGATCAGCGCCTGCTGCCAGGGGAGGAGCACTGGATTACCGTGGAAGGTGCTGTCGGGGTGGCCCAGTGTATCCGCGACATGGTGGTGCGGGGGGCTCCGGCCATCGGAATTACTGCCGCTTACGGTGTGGCGCTGGCGGCCCGTCATTGCCGGGCCGAGGACTGGCAGGCAACGATTCGCCGGGATATGGAGCTTTTGGCTGCTTCCCGGCCGACGGCGGTTAACCTGTTCTGGGCCCTGGAACGCATGGAGCGGGTATTGTCTGCATGCAGTTCCCTGCAGGAGGCCAGCGAGGCACTGGAAAACGAAGCAGTAACTATCCACCGTGAGGATGTGAGCGCCAACCAGCGAATGGCAGACCACGCCCTGGAAGTGATCGGAGCGGAGAAACCAGTTGGCATACTGACCCACTGCAATACCGGTGCCCTGGCCACCGGTGGCTACGGCACTGCGCTCGGGGTGATTCGCCGGCTGCATGAGAAAAAACGTCTGCATCGTGTTTATGCGGATGAAACCCGCCCCTGGCTGCAGGGCAGCCGTCTGACCGCCTGGGAACTGGTGCAGGACGGTATTCCGGTAACCCTCAATGTGGACGGCGCAGCCGCAACCGTCATGGCTTCCGGCAAGGTGAGCTGGGTGATCGTGGGAGCCGACCGCATTACCGCCAACGGCGATGTGGCCAACAAGATCGGCACCTATAATCTGGCGGTGCTGGCCCGGCACCACGGCGTGGGCTTTATGGTGGTGGCACCCGCCAGTACCGTGGATATGGCGTTAGAGAGTGGCCGGGATATTCCCATCGAAGAGCGGGAAGCGGAAGAGCTTCGCGAGTTCCGGGGCATTCAGGTCGCACCGGCGCAGGTGGATGTGTTCAACCCGGTGTTCGATGTCACGCCGGCCAGCCTGATTGATGCGATTGTGACCGAGCGGGGTGCGGTGCGTAACCCGAATATTACCGGGATGCGGTCACTTTTCGCCTGAGGAAGTGCCTTCGCCCGATTCGTATCTGGCTTTTAGTTCAGCGGTTTGCTTCTCCTGCTCCTCGACAAAATGCAGAGACATTTCGAAGCTCTGGCGGGTGAAATCCAGCACTTTCTGGAAACCTTCGTCCGAGAGATTGCGGGCATCGTCGTGCCGGCGGAAGATATTGATAAATTCCCGCTCCCGCTCGAACTGCAGCGGCAGTTTGCCCACCCCCCAGTCGTTCAGCAGCTTCCAGGCTTCCGGATTGTAGTTGCGGGTGGCCCGCATGATGAAGGGAATCGGGTCGTTACGGGCAACCAGGGAGGCCAGTCGCAGAATCAGTTCGAAGGAGAGGGTGGCGGTGCCATTTTCGATGGCCTCCAGAACAGACTTGTCCTGCAGGTTGAGCGCCTCACTCATTTCCGAGAGGGTCAGCCCGGCCACCTTGCGGATGTCCTCGAGGGAATCGCCGGCTGCCAGCATCATTCGCAACTGATCCCGTGAGTTCATCAGCGCCCGGCCGACCCGCATGGGCATGTCAGTGGAGCGGGCTGCGAACCGCATGGCGGATCCCGGCAGTGACACCAGCTTTTCCACCAGGGATTCCGGCGCTGGCTGTTCCTGTTCCTTGCCCGGTCCCCGGAACTTTTCCAGCTCATCCATGGATGCCATGGCGTGCATGGCATCCATCAGCATGGAGCGGAGTTTTTCTGCCTGGCTTGCGCGGTCCTCTCCGTTAGCCATGATTCAGGGGCGCGCCTGGGCGGTAACGGGTTCTGGCGCAAGAATGGAGGCCATGCGGCGGTCCAGTTCCAGCATGTCCGCCATGATGTGGCCACCCTCGCGGATAATGAAATCCAGTTCGTCATCCGTGGTATCGGGGCTGGCTGCCTGCTGTTCCTGCCAGTCATCCAGTGCCTCGATGGACTCGAAAGGTTCCTCCCCACGGGTTTCCCGGCGGGCATTGGCAATCTCCAGGCGGGTCTGCTCGATACTGGCCTGGTGCTCCTTGCGCTTTTCCGGGTTGAGGCTGACGGACTCCTTCTTCCGCTGAGCCTTCAGGAAATCGATTTCCTTCTGCAGCAGCTGGAATTCCGGGTGCGTGGCAAAGCGGTCATTGTGCCGCTCACGGAGCTGGTCAATGATGCTGGAGTAGTCGAAGTACCGGGTGTGGCGTACCGCTTCAATCTGGTCCCAGGGCAGGGCATGATCCAGTGCATCTTCGCCGATGCGCTCCTTATCCACCCGTGACGGGATCTCGATATCCGGAATCACGCCTTTATGCTGGGTGGAGCCGCCGGACACCCGGTAGAACTTGGACTGGGTAATCTTCAGCTGGCCGTGGTTCAGGGGGCGAACCGCCTGCACCGTGCCCTTGCCAAAGGTCTGGGAACCCACCACCAGGCCACGACCATAGTCCTGGATGGCACCGGCGAAAATCTCTGAGGCGGAGGCACTCATGCGGTTGACCAGTACCACCAGCGGGCCGTCGTAGGCTACCGAGGGGTCTTCGTCCTGCAGTACCTGAACATCGTTGTTGGCATTGCGGATCTGAACGGTGGGGCCTTTCTCGATGAACAGGCCGACCAGATCATTGGCCTCGTGCAGGGCACCGCCGCCATTGTTTCTCAGGTCCATCACAATGCCGTCCACGGCTTGATCCTTGAGCTTTTCGACCAGCTTGCGTACGTCGCGGGTAGTGCTCTTGTAGTTGGGATCGCCGGCCTGCATCGCCTTGAAATCCGCATAGAAGGTGGGGATGGTGATGACCCCGATGCGGAAATCCCGGCCGTCGCGCTGGATATCCATGATGTCGCTGCTGGCACTCTGTTCTTCCAGCTTGACCTTGTCCCGCTGGATGTTAATGCTTCGGGTGACCGATTCGTCCGAGGCCGAGGCGGGTATAACCTCCAGGGTCACCACGGAGTTGCGCGGCCCACGAATCAGGTCAACAACCTCGTCCAGTCGCCAGCCGATAACGTTCACCGGTTTCTTTTCGTCCTCCTGCTTTACCGACACAATGCGGTCGGCGGGCTGCAGCTGCCCCTGCTTGGAGGCCGGGCCGCCGGGCACCAGGCGTACCACCTTGGTGTACTCGTTGTCGGACTGCAGCACCGCACCGATGCCTTCCAGGGAAAGGCTCATGTTGATGTCAAAGTTTTCGGAATTACGCGGCGAGAAGTAGGAGGTGTGGGGATCCCACATGCCGGTAAAGGCGTTCATGTACGCCTGGAACGCGTCTTCGCTGCGGGCCTGCTGTACCCGTTTGAGCTGACTCTCGTAGCGGCGGGTCAGGTTTTCGAGGATGGTTTCCTCATCGGTGCCGTTCAGTCGCTGGGCCAGCACGGCATTCTTGATGCGCTTGCGCCACAACTGGTCCATCTCGTCCATATTGGCCGGCCGCTGGGCCTCGGAGCGGTCCAGCTGGATGGTTTCCTCGGTGCTGAAGTCCAGCTTTTCAAGATCCGATTCCAGCAGGAATAGTGCGTAGTGCATCCGTTCGACCATCTTTTCCTGAACCAGGTTGTAGATCTCGAACGCAGGCTGAAGCTGGCCGGTTTTCAGCGCCGATCCCAGGGTTTCCTTGACCGGTTGAAGCTTGTTGATGTCTTCCCGGGTCAGGTAGATCCGTTGGCCGTCCAGATAGTCCAGGTAGGCATCAAACACCTGGCCGGACAGGCTTTCATCAATGGAAAGCTCCCGGAAGTGGGTAAACTGCAGGTGCCGGGCAATCAGTATGTTGGCGCGGGCCTGGTCCACGGTGGGCTCAACGGGTGTGTAGTCCGGTGCGTCCGTTTCGCTGATGTTGGCGAAGGCCGGCAAGGAGCCGAAGATGAAAGCCAGTCCCAGCGTGAGCTGGCGGGTGAACAGGCGATTCTTTCGGCGGGCAACATTTGCTGCAAGGCTCATAAACAGTCTTTCCCGGTTATGAATGGACGACCCTTGCCAGTCCGCGGTGGGCACCGATTGAAGGGACGTTGGTCAATTTATTGTAGGCAAGGGAGCCGGAGGTGGCTATAGGGACCGCGTATCGGTTCGTGACAATCTGTCCATCATGTGGGCATATCTGTTAATGGTCAAGCAACCACCAAGTAAGGCGCAGGCAAGGGCACGGAAGGAAATAAAGAAAATCGGGCCGGCCGGAAGAGGCGGCCCGTGAGGTTTATGCGAAGAGTTCGTTCTTCTCTGCTTTTTCCAGCAACAGTGCCGGCGGGGCAAAGCGCTCACCGAACTTTCCGGCCAGTTCTGAGGCGCGCCGGGCAAAGGCCTGTACGCCGTATTGATTGATGAACTGGATGGCTCCGCCGGTCCAGGGGGCATAGCCGATGCCGAAAATACTGCCGATGTTGGCATCCTCAATGGTCCGCAGTACCCCTTCCTCCAGGCAGCGCACGGTTTCGATGGCCTGGATGAACAGAATGCGGTCTTTCAGTTCCTGCAGGTCAGCCTGGCGGGCCTTCTGCTGGTCCACAAACAGGGAGTCCAGCTCCGGCCACAGGTGTTTCTTGCCGCTCTGCGGGTATTCATAGAAACCCGCACCCGCGGCTTTGCCCTTGCGGCCTTGCTCGTTGACCATGCGGTCGATAATGGCCTCGGCCGGGTGGGGCTGCCACTGGCCACCGGATGCCTCGGTGTCTTTGCGGCTCTGGTCCCGGATGTGTTGCATCAGGGTCAGGCTGACTTCATCGGAGATGGCCAGCGGGCCCACCGGCATGCCGGACAGCACCCCGGCGTTTTCAATGCTGGAGGGATGCAGACCCTCCCCGAGCATGGCGATGCCTTCGTTCACAAAGGTGCCGAACACCCGTGAGGTAAAGAAGCCCCGGCTGTCATTCACGACAATCGGGATCTTGCCGATCTGCTGAACATAGTCGAAGGCCCGGGCCAGGGTGTCGTCAGAGGTTTTCTCGCCGACGATGATTTCCACCAACTGCATCTTGTCCACCGGGGAGAAGAAGTGCAGGCCGATGAAGTTTTCCGGCTTCTCTGACGCATTGGCCAGCTGGGTAATCGGGATGGTGGAAGTGTTGGAGGCGAAAATGCCGTTGGTGGCCATTTTCGGTTCCGCTTCCTGAGTGACTTTGGCCTTCAGGTCGCTGTCCTCGAATACTGCTTCGATGATCAGGTCGCAGCCGTCAAGCTCCCCTGCATCATCGGTAGCATTGATGCGGGCCAGTACCTCGGCTTTCTGGTCTTCGGTCATGCGACCACGGCTGACTTTCTTGGCCAGCAGCTTTTCCGAGTAGGCCTTGCCTTTCTCCGCGTTTTCTACGGAGACATCCTTGAGGACCACCTCAACGCCACGGCTGGCAGTGGAATAGGCGATACCTGCGCCCATCATGCCGGCACCCAGTACGCCCACCTTCCGGAAGCTTTCCTTGTCGACACCGTCCGGGCGGCTGCCGCCGGCCTTGATGGCGTTGAGCTGGAACCAGAAGGTGCCGGTCATGTTCTTGGCCACCTGGCCGGTCACCAGCTCGGCAAAGTAGCGGGTTTCAATCAGGCTGCCGTTATCAAAGTCCACCTGGGCACCTTCCACCGCAGCAGACAGGATCCGTTCCGGGGCGGGATAGCAGCCCTTGGTTTTCTGTTTCAGCATCGCCGGGGCAATCGCCAGTTTCTGGGCCATTGCCGGGTGATGGGGCGCACCGCCGGGGAGTTTGAAACCTTTCTGGTCCCAGGGTTGCTGGCATTTCGGGTTGGCTTCAATAAAGGCGCGGGCCTTGGCGATCATCTCGTCCGGCGAACTGGCCAGCTCATCCACAATGCCCGCCTTGAGGGCGGCTTTTGGGTTCACCTTCTTGCCTTCCATCAGGAACGGGAAGGCGGCTTCCAGGCCAATCATGCGGGGCAGGCGCTGGGTGCCGCCACCGCCCGGTAGCAAGCCGAGCGTTACTTCCGGCAAGCCGAGCTGAATGCTGTCGTCATCCATGGCCACCCGGTGATGACAGGCCAGAGCAATTTCCAGTCCACCGCCCAGTGCCGTGCCGTTAATGGCAGCGACCACCGGCTTGCCGGCGGTTTCCAGAAAACGCATGTCTGCCTTCAGGCCATCCACCATGGCTTCAAAGTCTTTGGCCTGCTCCCGGGCCACCTTGTGCAGCTCCTTCAGGTCGCCACCGGCGAAGAAGGTTTTCTTGGCAGACGTAACGATGACCCCGCGGATCTGCTCCAGGTCGCTTTCAACCTTGCCCACGGTTTCCTTCAGGGCGGCTCGGAAGTCGCTGTTCATGGTGTTGGCGGACTGGCCGGGCATATCGATGGTGAGGGTCAGAATCTGGTCTGAACCCAGGTCGTACTTGATGGCGCTCATAATCAATTCTCCTGTTTATCAGCGTGGGTTCAGACGCGTTCGATGATGGTGGCGATGCCCATGCCGCCGCCGACACAAAGGGTGGCGAGACCATAGCGCAGCTCACGGCGTTCCAGTTCGTCCAGCAGGGTGCCGAGAATCATCGCGCCGGTGGCTCCGAGGGGATGACCCATGGCAATGGCACCGCCATTGACGTTCACTTTCTCGTCCGGAACGGACAGTTCCCGCTGGAAGCGCATGACCACCGAGGCAAAGGCCTCGTTCACTTCAAACAGGTCGATCTGATCTGCTGTCATGCCGGCTTTTTCCAGTGCCTTGCGGGCAGCGGGGGCGGGGCCAGTCAGCATGATGGTGGGGTCGGTACTGGTAACTGCGGTGGCAACGATGCGGGCGCGTGGGGTAAGACCCATTGCCTTGCCCTTCGCTTCGCTGCCGATCAGCATGGCAGTGGCACCGTCGACAATGCCGGAGGAATTGCCGGCATGGTGAACATGGTTGATCTTTTCAACGTAGTGGTACTTTTCCCGGGCTACGCCATCGAAGCCCATCTCGCCCATCATCTGGAAGGAGGGTTTGAGCCCCGCAAGAGACTCAACACTGGTATTGCCACGGACATGCTCGTCACGGTCGAGGATGACCACGCCGTTCTGGTCAGTCACCGGGATGATGGATTTTGCAAAATAACCGTTATTCCAGGCATTTTCGGCTTTTTTCTGGGAATTAACGGCAAAATTGTCCACATCTTCCCGGGAGAAACCTTCAATGGTGGCGATCAGGTCTGCGCCGATGCCCTGGGGCATGAAGCCGGTTTTCAGGTTGGTCTCGGGATCGGTGGCCCAGGCACCACCGTCGGAGCCCATGGGAACCCGGGACATGGCCTCGACACCGCCGGCGACCACCAGATCCTCCCAGCCTGAGCGGACCTTCATGGCAGCCAGGTTGACCGCCTCAAGACCGGATGCGCAGAACCGGTTGAGGGTGACACCGGCCACTTTCTCATCCCAGTGGGCAGCCAGTGCGGCGGTCTTGGCAATGTCCGCCCCCTGGTCGCCAACGGCAGTTACGCAACCCATGACGATGTCGTCCACCTGGGCGGTGTCCAGGGTATTGCGTTGCTGGAGTGCGTTCAGCACGGTGGTGAGCAGGGTGATCGGCTTGACGCTGTGCAGGGAGCCGTCCTTTTTGCCCCGGCCCCGGGGTGTGCGGACGGCATCGAAGATGTACGCCTCGGTACTCATGGCATGTCCTCTGGTGGTGATTAACGGATGATGGGGTTAACCATAGCCGTTAATCAGACCAGTGGGTAATGACGAGGCCTGCCAATACCATTGGCGAAACTGCTCAGGCGGCGGGCAGTTTCTCCAGTGCGGCGATCAGGCGCTGCGCTTTTTCGTCATTGAGTTCTTCGGCGGGCAGGGCCAGGCACCAGCCGGCCACAAGGCTTTCCATGGCGGTGGCCGGATCCGCCGGTTGCTGGTTACTGCTTCCCATGCCGCTGGCCAGGCGCTGAACCTGCAGCTCCATCCGCAGCGGCTGATCCGATTCCGGGGATTCCAGGCCGGCGAGAATTTCCGCCTTGATTACCAGTTCCCGGGCTGACAGTTCCTTGTTCTGGTCCGCCAGGGAAGGCCAGTGCTCGGGCGTATCGTCGGTGGCGGAGCCTTCACTCAGCCTTGCGCGCACCTGTTGTTGCCACTGCTGAATCTGTTGCGCCATCTGGCTTTGCTGAATAGCACCCCGCAGCCTCTGTTGTTCGTCCCTGATCTGCTTGCGAAGGTCACCGGACACTGGCAGCTCCTGCAGGGCCTTGATCTCTCCAAGGGCACTCTCCAGCGCCTCGGGTCCGGCCTGGGGGGTGACCGCGCGGGTCTGTTCCAGCACGGCACCGGCCTGCCGGTCTGCCTGGCGTTCCTGCTCCTGCTGCTCATTCCGGCGGGAGTCGCGGCGTTCGAAAATTGCGTCGCAGGCGGTCCGGAAGGCTTGCCACAGCTTGCGGTCCTGGCGGTGGCGGGTAATGCCGACGGCTTTCCATTCCTGCTGAAGGGCCTTGGCGGAATCGATGGCTTCTTGCAGTGGTTCGTGGCCGACCAGTGCTTCGGCCTTTTCTACAATCGCCTGCTTGGCTTGCTCATTACGCTGGCGTTCTTCGTCCAGCGGCTTCTCTATGGCTTTCAGAAGCGCGTCAAAGCGTTTCTGCACGGGGCGGTTATCGCGAAACTCCACCGGCCAGGCTTCTTTCCACTCCTGCCGTGCGACCCGGTGGATGCGTTCGACCTGCTTCCAGTCCACGGCCGACCAGTCGGCGCTGTCCAGAAAGGCTGACAGTTCATCGCAAATGGCCTGACGTTTTTGCAGATTCGCCTGTTTGAGTCCGGATTTGGCTGAGAAGTACTCCTTGCAGGGTTCAAAGGCCTTGTCGGATGCCGCCTTGAAGCGGTTCCAGAGGGCGCGGTCGGAGGATCCGCCCAGGGCTTTCCACTCGTTCTGCAGTTCCTTGATTTTCTCGGCCTTGAGCTCCGGCTCCATGGGTTGCTCCGCCAGGTATTCCATCTGTTCGCAGAGGGACACCTGCTTGGGTTCGGTGGCAAAGCCCTGCCAGTCACTCAGCTCCCGAAGCTGGCCGCCGAGCAGTTGCAGGCGGGCCTGGTAGCGGCGCTGGTATCGTGGGTCCAGTTCCCGCTGTTGGTTCTGGGCCGTTTTGAACCACTGGCGGGATTCCCTGAGCTGGCGGGCTTCCAGGGTCTCTTCCAGTTGTGCCAGGGTCTGTTCCAGCTTTTTGGCGATTTGCTTGTTGGCTTCCGGATCGGCTGCAGGAGCCGGCTCCTCCGCGGCAGTCTGGCCGGCCATTGCCTCCAGTTCCCGGAGCAGGGCGGGTTTGTTGAAGCCTTTTGGCCAGTTGATCGCTTTGACGACTTCCTGGATTTCCCGGCTGTCCGGTTGTTGCTCCTGCTGTTGCCAGCCGGTCAGCGTTTCCCGGTGTTGCTGGCATTGCCGGAGGGCAGAAATGTAGCTGCGCAGGGTCAGCATCAGGGTTTCGTACTGCTTCTGCTCCTGCTTTTCCACCTGGGTGTCGCGAGTGGCTTCCAGCCAGCGGTTTTCCTGGGTTTTCTGCAGGGCATCCAGGGAGGAAATGGAGGCTTCCTGCTCCTGGTCTTTCAGGCTCTCCAGGCTGTCGTTGAGCAGCACAAGAGTCTCGGCACGTTGTGCCCGTTGGTCCTGATGGCGTTGGGCCTCGGCTTCCTGTTCCTCGAGGTCGGTCAGGCGCTCACGGCACTGGCGGACGGCTTCCAGAAAGTCGGTGGTTTCTTCCTGGGTGGCGGACGCTTCAATCTCTTTCCACTGGGTCAGCAAGGCATCGAGTCTGGCGCTGTACAGTTTGGTGTCGTCGCTGCGGGCCTGATCCCGGGCATTCTTGAGTACCCTGGCCACCGCCTCGCGAACCGACTTTTCCTGTTCTTCCTGCTCCCGGATGGTCTGGAGCTTGCGGCGCACTGTCTGGTAAACCCCTTTGTCGCGGTTGCGGGCGGCTTTCTGGACTCGGGCCAGGGCTTCCCGGTCCTCCAGTTGTTCGGCGGCCTTGAGCCGGATATCGGCGGTCACGCCCTGGCTGGCGAGGCCCTCCAGTTGTTCCTGGCCGGGACTGGCTGACAGTTGCGCCAGTTGTTCGGCTCGCACTTCATCCTGGCCGGACTCGGATGAGGCCTTGTCTGATGCGGTTGGTTCCTGTTTCTTTGCAGAGGGCTGGGGTGTGGAGTCCTTGCGATTCCGGAACAGACGTTGGATAAATGCAGCCATGGTGATTTCCTTACGGTTGAAAGCAGTTCACGGTGGCTGCAGAGTATGCGCCACCGCTCATCGGCCAGACCCCGAAGGGAATGCCGGGTTTGGGTCGGAATTATAAAGCGGCACTAGTCTATCGTTCAGACCGCGTTTTCTGGAAGGGATAAATGGCAAAAGGCAAAACAGAAGAAGATCCGCAAACCCGCGCCCGGTCAGCGGCCCTTCGTTTACTGGCCAGACGGGAACACAGCCGCTATGAACTGGCCATGAAGCTGCGCCAGCGGAAGATCGAGCCGGAGGTGTACGAACCGGTGCTGGACGAGTATGAAGAAGAAGGCTGGCTCAGTGATGAGCGGTTTGCCGAGGTATACACCCGCCAGCGGGTCGAACTGGGCTACGGCCCTCTGCGGATACTGGGTGAGTTACAGCAGCGCGGCATCCACTGGACCCCGGAGCAGCTTCAGCAAATGTCCGATCAGCAGTGGGTGGAGCAGGCCGAAGATCAACGTGCCAGGCGATTTGGTCTTGCGGATATCCGGGAGGACTGGGATGAAAAAGTCCGGCAGGCGCGTTTCCTGTCCCGGCGGGGGTTTACTGCGGAACAGGTTGAGCGTGCGCTGAACGGGAGGGGGGAATAACCCTCGCCGTTCAGAGTACCGGCGGTATCATGCCGAAATCATCCGGCAGCCTGGTCTCGTTGCGGGCTTCGATTGTAGGCCCGCGGGGGGCATGGTTCTCTGCCTGCCCGGCTCTGGCGGCTTCTTCTATATCTGCGAACTGGTGTTCCGGCAGCGGTTCCAGTGTCTCCGGATCCTCTGTCATCCACGCCAGCACATCGTAATAGCGGCGGATATTCTGCACGTAGATCACCGGTTCGTGACCGCGGGCATAGCCGAAACGGGTTCGGGAGTACCACTCCTTCTGCGCCAGCAGTGGCAGAAACTCTTTTACATCCATCCAGCGGTCCGGATTCTTTCCGGCACCCTCCGCCAGCCGTCGGGCATCCTCCAGGTGGCCATAGCCCACGTTGTAGGAGGCCAGGGCAAACCAGGTACGGTCCGGTTCGGGAATATGATCCGGTATCTGCCGGTGCACCATGGTGAAGTACTTGGCACCACCCTTGATGCTGTCCACCGGATCCAGCCGGTTATTGATGCCGACGTACCGGGCTGTTCTGAGGGTGAGCATCATCAGCCCCCGCACACCGGTGGGGGATACCGCGTTTGGCCGCCAGTGGGATTCCTGGTAGCCGATGGCGGCCAGCAGTCGCCAGTCCAGTCCGTGTTCCTGTGCTGTTTCCTGAAACAGCTCGCGGTACTTTGGCAGACGATTGTCCACGTGGTGAGTAAAAGTGCGTGCGCCCACGTAGGTCAGCCGGTCCAGGTGGCCGTAGAACCGTTCGGAGAGCTGTGCCAGGGTGCCGTTGTTTCGCTGCTTTTGCAGAAAGGCCTGGACCCGCTTTTTCAGGCTCTCATCCTGTTGACCGGGCAGTAGCCAGGTGAGTTTCTCGGGCTCACCGAGGGTGAAGGATTCTTTCACTTTCGGGTAGAACACGTGATTCAGTGCGAGTTCGTTCGTGGCGATCAGCGCAACGCGGATGTCGCCATTCTGTACGCGCTCCATCAGCCCTGCAGCATCGAGGCCGCTATGGGCCTCCCACTGCAGATCCGGATAGTTCTCCGCCAGTGCCTGCAGCTGGTATTCATGGTTACTGTCGGCGACCACGTGCACAACGCTGTCGGTCAGGTCATCAATGGTTTCGGGTCGCGGGGAGTTGCGGCGGTATATAATGACGGACTCCGCCTCCAGCCCGCTGTCGATGACATGGTACTTTTCTTCCAGTCCCGGGCGACGGGCAATGCCTGCCATGCCTATGTGGGCATAATTGCGGTCCAGTACGGAAATGATCTCGGTGTTGTCCCTGGCTTCACGTACCCGCAACTCCACACCCAACTCGTCAGCAAACATGCGGGCCAGCTCGTAATCGTATCCGGTGGGCCCGTCGCGTCCCTCAAAGTAGATGCTGGGGGCATTACGGGTAATAACGTGCAGCACCCCCTCGGCCTTGATGCTCGACAGGGTGTCGGGCCGGGAGCAGGCGGTTGTCAGCAGCGCAATGGCCAGAATCCAGGCGGTTTTCCACCGGGTTAGCAGCTTGTGGGTAAGGTCGAGTACCAAGTCCATCGTCTCCCGTACTTCGGAAACCGTGTATCTGGCTGGCCCAGTGGCCTTCGGAAGGTGAAACCTCCGTCCAGATACCGTTCTTGCAATCCTTGCACGGTTGTAATGATCCGCGGTTGCCCCCCGCAGGTCAATTGAAGCGGTTAATTATTGTGCAAAACAATGTAAATGGATCCGGATACGGGACCTGGTTCCGGTTTTTCCGGGTCCGGTCAAATTTGATCCGGGGCACTGTAACCTGTCGGCCCTTTCGAGTATTATTGCGCCCTTTCCACTCCCAGACATCTCGTATTGCGCGATACAGGTCTAAACCATGCTTGAACTTCGCGGCGCTCCCGCTCTTTCCCCGTTCCGCTCCCGCAAACTGTTCTCCCTGATTCAGGAGAAAGTGCCCGGCGTGAATCATCTGTACGCAGAGTTCATGCACTTTGCCGATCTGGAGGACGAACTGACGGCTCCGGAACAGGATACGCTTGACCGCCTGCTGGTCTACGGTCCCTCGGTTGCTTCCGAAGAACCGGATGGCGTGCTGTTTCTGGTGGTTCCGCGGCCCGGTACCGTGTCTCCCTGGTCTTCCAAGGCGACCGATATCGCCCGTAACTGCGGGCTGCGACAGGTGCGCCGTCTGGAGCGGGGCATTGCCTACTACGTGCGCTCGGACAAGAAGCTGGGTCTGGCCCAGCGGGAACAGATTGCTGAACTGCTGCACGACCGCATGACCGAAAAGGTCTTCCACGAGATGGGTGGTGCCGAGCTGCTGTTCCATCACGAGGAACCCCGCCAGTTGGCCCGTGTGCCTGTGATGGCCGGGGGCCGGGAAGCGCTGGCTAAAGCTAATCGGGAGCTGGGTCTGGCGCTGGCAGAAGACGAGATCGACTATCTGGTGGACTCCTTTACCCGGATGGAACGGGATCCCACGGATGTCGAGCTGATGATGTTTGCCCAGGCAAACTCCGAGCACTGCCGGCACAAGATTTTCAATGCCTCCTGGGATATTGACGGAGAAGGGCAGGAGAAGTCCCTGTTTGCGATGATCCGCAATACCTACGAGATGAACAGCGAAGGCGTGCTGTCCGCATACAAGGACAACGCGTCGGTGATTCGCGGCAGCCGGGGCGGCCGTTTCTTTCCGGAGCCGGGTACCGGTGTCTACCGGTACCATGAAGAAGATATTCATATACTGATGAAGGTGGAGACCCACAACCACCCGACCGCGATATCTCCGTTCGCCGGTTCTGCGACCGGTTCTGGTGGCGAGATTCGCGACGAGGGGGCTACGGGGCGTGGCTCCCGACCCAAGGCGGGTCTGACCGGATTCACCGTATCCAACCTGAACCTGCCCGGGGATCAGCAACCCTGGGAAGAGGAATATGGTCGTCCCGACCGCATTGCCTCGCCTCTGGATATCATGATCGAGGGGCCGATTGGTGGTGCGGCGTTTAACAATGAGTTTGGCCGCCCGAATCTGGCAGGTTATTTCCGTACCTTTGAATCCCGCGTGCCCGGAGCGGCAGGGGAAGAAGTGCGCGGTTACCACAAGCCCATCATGATTGCCGGCGGCCTGGGCAATATCCGTGGGGAGCATGTCGAGAAGGGCAATATTCCCGCAGGAGCACGTCTGATCGTGCTGGGTGGACCTTCCATGCTGATTGGACTGGGGGGCGGTGCCGCCTCCTCCATGGATACCGGTTCCAGTAATGAGGACCTGGACTTTGCCTCGGTTCAGCGGGGCAACCCGGAAATGGAGCGCCGCTGCCAGGAAGTGATCGACCGCTGCTGGCAGATGGGGCAGGAGAACCCGATCTGCTTTATCCACGATGTGGGTGCCGGCGGCCTGTCCAATGCCATGCCGGAGCTGGTCAAGGACGGTGGCCGTGGCGGCCGTTTCGAGCTGCGTGATATTCCCTGTGACGAATCCGGCATGTCGCCCCTGGAAATCTGGTGTAACGAATCCCAGGAACGCTACGTCATGGCCGTGGCAGAAGCGGACATGGAACGCTTCGATACCATCTGTCGCCGGGAGCGCTGCCCTTATGCGGTGATTGGCGAGGCGACCGAGGAGCACCACCTGGAACTGGCAGACTCCTACTTTGATGATCGTCCGGTGGATCTTTCCATGGACGTGCTGTTCGGCAAACCGCCGCGCATGCACCGTAGTGTGACCCGGTCATCCTTTACCAAGCCGATTTTTGATTCCCAGAAGATCGATCTGGATGACGCGGTGCGACGCATTCTGCGTCTGCCGTCGGTGGGTTCCAAAAGCTTCCTGATTACCATCGGTGACCGCACCATCACGGGTCTGGTGGCCCGGGACCAGATGGTTGGCCCCTGGCAGGTGCCGGTCAGCGACGTGGCGGTGACCGCCGCTTCCTACGATGTCTACACCGGCGAAGCCATGGCCATGGGCGAGCGGACACCGGTGGCTGTCATCGATGCGCCGGCCTCTGGCCGCATGGCGGTGGGTGAAGTGATCACCAATATGGCCGCCTCGTCGATCGCCAACCTGTCGGATATCCGCCTGTCTGCGAACTGGATGGCGGCAGCCGGTCACCCGGGCGAAGATGAAAACCTTTATGAAACCGTGAAAGCAGTGGGTATGGAGCTGTGTCCGGCGCTGGGTATTACCATTCCGGTGGGCAAGGACTCCATGTCCATGAAAACTGTCTGGGAAACCGACAATGGTGAGCAGAAGAGCGTTACCTCGCCCCTGTCACTGGTTGTCAGCGGTTTTGCGCCGGTCACGGACGTGCGTCGCACACTGACACCTCAGATCCAGACCGATGCGGGGGATACCGACCTGATTCTGGTGGATCTGGCAGCCGGCCAGAACCGTCTGGGTGGCTCCGCGCTGGCCCAGGTTTACAAGCAGGTAGGGGCGGTTGCGCCAGACCTGGATGACCCCGAAGACATCAAGGCGTTCTTCGCTGTTATTCAGGGGCTTAATAATGACGGCAAGCTGCTCGCATACCACGACCGTTCCGACGGCGGCCTGTTTGTCACCCTGGCGGAAATGGCGTTTGCCGGTCATACCGGTGTGGATGTCCGGCTGGATGGTCTGGCGGAGAACAACAGCCAGTTCGCCCGGGAACTGTTCAACGAAGAGCTGGGCGCGGTTATCCAGGTGCGTTGTGAAGACACTGAAGAGGTGCTCCAGCAGTTCTCAGCGGCCGGACTGGGTGATCACATTTCTGTCATTGGCAAACCGAATGATGACGACCGTATCCGCTGTGCCTTTGAAGGCGAGTTTGTGCTGGATTATACCCGCAGCGAGCTGCAGCGCCTGTGGTCTGAGACCAGCTACCGCATTCAGTCTCTGCGGGACAATGCCGACTGTGCCCGGGAAGAATACGACAGCCTGCTGGACGAACAGGATCCTGGCCTGAGTGCAGAATTGACGTTCGACCCGTCTGACGATGTAGCTGCGCCCTTTATCGCTACCGGTGCGCGGCCACGGATTGCAGTCCTGCGGGAGCAGGGTGTGAATGGTCAGCTTGAAATGGCAGCCGCGTTTGACAAGGCCGGGTTTGAATCGGTGGACGTGCACATGAGCGATCTGCTGTCCGGTCGTCTGACCCTGGAAGGGTTCAATGCACTGGTCGCCTGTGGCGGTTTCTCCTTCGGGGATGTGCTTGGTGCCGGCGAGGGCTGGGCCAAGTCGATCCTGTTCAGCGATCGGGTCCGGGACCAGTTTGCCGGCTTTTTCAATCGTCAGGATACTCTTGCGCTGGGTGTGTGTAATGGTTGTCAGATGCTCTCCAACCTGCACGAGCTGATTCCCGGCAGTGAAGGCTGGCCACGTTTTGTGCGCAACCAGTCCGAGCAGTTTGAAGCGCGCCTGGTTATGGCAGAGGTATGCTCATCACCCTCAGCGTTCCTGGATGGCATGGCTGGCTCCCGCATGCCGATTGCCGTAGCCCATGGCGAAGGCCGCGCGGAGTTCACAGAGGGTCAGGCCGCCGGTCAGTTGGCAGAAGCGGATATGGTGGCCATGCGTTACGTGGACAACCGCGGTGAAGTCACCGAGCGCTACCCGTTCAATCCTAACGGCTCGCCCGAGGGGATCACCGGTGTCACTAGCCGGGATGGCCGGGTAACCCTGATGATGCCGCACCCGGAAAGGGTATTCCGTACCGCCCAGTATTCGTGGCATCCGCGGGAGTGGGGTGAGGATGCCCCCTGGGCACGGATGTTCCGGAATGCCAGGCGCTGGCTGGGCTAAAATCCCCGGTCTGCAAAAAAGCCGGAATAAGAGTGACGAAAGTTGCCCTTATTCCGGCTTTTTTTTATTGAAATATCCCTTGACTCTTTTACGTTATGCACATTTTCGGTGCTATTCTGACGGTTCCTTGAACAAAGCAGTGGATTCTTGCTCAGTTTTTGGGCGAAATAGGCAAGGCATTGATAATTAAGGATAAATTCCTTGCGGTGATTTTGTCACCAATTTGAGACAAGGCCAGCATTTACGGGGGATTGCGACGTGTACCCAAAAACTTTCCCCAGAGTTATCCACAGATTCTGTGGGTAAGTTTCTAACTGCTTAATCTGTTCAAAAAATATTCAGGATCGCCGTTGTTTTGTCGTGGCAGCGACTCATTTTCAGGCTCGCCGGGACTTGTCTTTTTCGGCAGAGCCCGGCCAGGAGGAGAGACATGTACAAGCTCTGTTATTTCGTACCCGAATCCCACCTTGAGGAAACCAAGCACGCGATTTTTGCCACCGGTGCCGGTCGGATCGGAGATTATGATTGCTGTGCCTGGCAGTGCAGGGGGCAGGGGCAGTTCCGGCCTTTGGATGGCAGTCAGCCGTTTCTCGGTCAACAGGGGGAGCTGGAGCAGGTGAGTGAATATAAAGTGGAGCTGGTGTGCAGGGATGAGCTGATCCACGATGCCCTGGCGGCATTGAAAGCAGCACACCCCTATGAAGAGCCGGCCTATGAGGTCTACCAGCTGGCGGACCTTTGACCGGTTACGGCGGGCTTAACTCCCTTCTTTCTTGCGGATGCTGTGGCGGATGTCGCTGACCCGCAGCGGGAACTCCCCGGCTTTCATATCCTCTATGAAATGTTTCAGGGTGCGTTTCACGGTAGGGAAGGATATCTCGTCCCAGGGAATTTCATGGGGATGGAAAAGTGCTGTCTCCAGCGACTCGTCTCCGGCTCCGTGGGTTTCATCGACCATCTCCGCACGGAAGAACATGTGGACCTGGTCGATGTGGGGCACGTGTACCATGGTGTAGAGCCCCTTGAGATCGACTCTGGCCATGGCTTCTTCCAGGGTTTCCCTGGCCGCGGCTTCTTCGGTGGTTTCGGAGTTTTCCATAAAGCCGGCTGGCAGGGTCCAGTAGCCGTAGCGTGGTTCGATCGCCCGCCGGCAGAGCAGAATCCGCCCCTCCCAGACCGGTACGGTGCCCGCCACAATCCGGGGATTCTGGTAGTGGATGGTCTCGCACTCGGTGCACACATAGCGGTGTCGGTTGTCGCCGGCGGGAATGCGCTCTTCCACCAGGTGTCCGCAGGAACTGCAGTATTTCATGAAAGAATCCGTATACTGTCGGTTTGTGAGTTTATCCAGAGTTTAACGCTCTGAGCCACAGGTGTCTCTTGCAATCAGTCCATTCAGAGGGAGCCAGTCCGTGCGTGATTTTCTGAACCAGAAACTGTCCGGCCACCGGCCGAGGGAGCTTGCGCTGGATTATCCGGAAGCCGGAATTCTGTTACCGGTCACGGATAACCATCGCAGCCCGGAACTGGTTTTTACCCTGCGCTCCGCGAATCTGTCTACCCACCGGGGGCAGGTGGCCTTTCCCGGCGGCAAGCGTGATGCATCGGATGAAAGTATCGTCCATACCGCCTTGCGGGAAACCCACGAGGAAATCGGCCTCCCGCCGGAGCAGGTGAGCATCGTAGGGCGGCTTGGCCAGGTGATGTCCCGCTACGGCATTCTGGTGACACCCTACGTCGGGGTGATCCCGGAGGATCATCCACTGCAGGCCAACCCCCATGAAATCGAGAGCATCTTCCAGGTACCGCTGGATTTCTTCCTGGAAGACAGGCGGGAGCGCACTGACGAGCTCAGCCTGCTGAACAGCACCTTTTATGTACCCTGTTACCGATGGGACCGTTATCAGATATGGGGCCTTTCCGCTGTCGTTCTGGTGGAGTTTCTGAATGCGGTGTACGATGCCGACATCAATTTGCAGGCACCGCCGAAAGGAGACTGACGTGTTCTATCAGCTTGAGAATCACAAGCCTGAACTGGAAGGCGACGATCATTTTGTTGCCGACAATGCCACAGTAATTGGCCGGGTACTGCTGCAGGACAAGGCCAGTGTCTGGTTCAATGTGGTGATTCGTGGTGACAACGACCTGATTACCATTGGCCCTGAAAGCAATGTGCAGGACGGGACCGTAATGCACACAGATCCGGGCATTCCCCTGACCCTGGGAAGAGGCGTTACCGTTGGCCACAAGGCCATGCTGCACGGCTGCACCGTTGGTGACTACTCCCTCATCGGCATTAACGCGGTTATCCTTAACGGCGCAAAAATCGGCCGGCACTGCCTGATCGGAGCCAATACGCTGATTCCGGAAGGCATGGAAGTGCCGGACGGTTCCATGGTGGTTGGCTCGCCCGGCAAGATCAAACGGGAGCTGAATGACAGCCAGAAGAAAATGCTGGAGCTCAGCGCGGCCCATTACGTGCAGAATGCCAGCCGGTATCGGACAAAGCTGAAAGCAGTGAATCCCTGAAACGCCCGGGGATTGGTCCACCGGATAAACAGTTACCCCTGTATATAGAGGAATAAAGATTGTCTGAACGAGTATCTTCGCCGTGTGTGAGTATTTGTGCGCTGGACGAGCAGGATATCTGTATCGGCTGTCACCGCACCGGAGACGAGATTCTCCGCTGGGCCCAGATGAGCAATGAAGAGCGCCGCCAGGTATTGGCCGAAGTTGCCGACCGGGAACAAAAAGCACTGATATAGAGGCAGGAAGTAATGGCAGAGCAAAATGATTCGCTGGTGCTCGGAACTCCCGGCAAGCAGGGTGCATTCCGTGTGCTGATGTGCGGTGCCGGCGAGCTTGGCAAGGAAGTTGTTATCGAGTTGCAGCGGTTGGGCGTGGAAGTTATTGCGGTAGACCGTTATGAAGATGCCCCCGCCATGCAGGTGGCTCATCGATCCCATGTAATCAATATGCTGGATGCCGCCGCCCTGCGGGAAGTGATCGAGCGGGAGAAGCCGGATCTGGTAGTGCCGGAGATTGAAGCGATTGCCACGCCGGAACTGGTCCGCCTCGAGCAGGAAGGCTACACCATTATTCCCACAGCCCGGGCCGTCAACCTGACCATGAACCGGGAGGGTATCCGACGGCTGGCTGCGGAAGAGCTTGCTTTGCCCACATCTCCTTATCGATTTGCCGGCAACGAAGAGGAATATAAAGCGGCAGTAGGCGCAGTCGGCTTCCCGGCGGTCGTCAAGCCGGTGATGAGCTCCTCCGGCAAGGGCCAGAGCACGATTCATTCTGTGGCTGATGCTGATGCAGCCTGGGAATACGCGCAGGCCGGCGGACGTGCTGGTCAGGGCCGTGTCATCGTGGAAGGTTTCGTGGATTTTGATTACGAAATCACCTTGCTCACAGTGCGTCACCGGGGCGGTGTTTCCTTCTGCGACCCGATCGGCCACAGACAGGAAGATGGCGATTACCGGGAATCCTGGCAGCCGCACCCCATGACGGATGCTGCCCTGAAACGCTCCCGGGAAATCGCAGCGTCTGTAACGGAGAGTCTTGGTGGTTACGGTGTGTTCGGGGTGGAGCTGTTTGTAAAGGGAGATCAGGTATGGTTCTCGGAAGTGTCGCCACGCCCGCACGATACCGGGCTGGTCACCCTGATTTCCCAGAACCTTTCGGAGTTTGCATTGCATGCCCGTGCCATTCTGGGGCTGCCGGTGCCGGTGATTCGTCAGAACGGGCCCAGTGCCTCAGCCGTCATCCTGCCCGAGGGTGAGTCGGAAGCGCCCCGTTATAGTGGCCTGGAGCGTGCGCTGGCTGAGCCGGATACCGACCTGCGTCTTTTCGGAAAACCCGGACTATCCGGCCGCCGCCGGATGGGCGTAGCATTAGCAAGAGATGAGTCGCTGGACTCCGCACGCAAGAAAGCGATGGACGTTGCTTCGGCGGTGAAGGTTCACCTGGGGTGAGAGTCCGGCTGGATTGAATCAGCGTATTTCCGGTCTTTTTTGAAAAAGTTTCAACGGACCGTTGACAGACTCTCAGAGCTCTGTAGAATGCGCATCTCTTTCGAGGGGAGCAGCAACACAAACCTCCCCGGTTACGAAAGGTAAGCGGTTAATTTGATAGAGTTTTTAATTTAAAGATTCGAAAATTAACCGTTGACAAGGCAGCGATTCGATGTAGAATACGCCACCTTGATTGAGCAGACGCTCAACGCTCTTTAAAAAGTTGACCAAGTAATTCGTGTGGGCGCTGGCCGAGGTATGTCGGATACGATATA
>VMHT01176390.1_pt1 | contig 35744 bp, 25 predicted proteins | sample 4693611 | NCBI WGS metagenome assembly VMHT01 (sample SAMN12280063, study PRJNA550983) | marine metagenome | isolation source: seawater sampled from same location over 5 years 0.02-0.2 micron viral filtrate | place: USA: collected off the coast of southern California halfway between the port... ...
ACTAAGCAATTTTTTCCGAAATTATCCATCACAAATACTCGGCCGCTGTAAATAACCTACCAATCCTTGAATATTTGAAAATTCGAGGGTAGCATTCAAGGCTTACCGCCGATGTGTAGTTAACATGCGAGCAATTGTCACGGCATCAGTAATGTGCCTGTTGATGGTAATTGCCGGCATTCCAAACACCGATAATGAGGTTAGTCATCTAACTGATGAATTGAATAAATTTGAATCAAATTCAGATGTTGCGATTAGTTATTCAAACGGCCCTACAACCGGACAGAGTTTGACTGGGGTATATACACTATCATTCTCATTTTCCGGGACAGGAGCAGTGACATCTCTTGATGTTGAAATATCTGATGATAGTACCACTTGGAGCAACGTTGCTACACTAACCTCATCACCATGGGTAACATATCTTGATACCACAGCATTTTCCAACGGTGCATATGAATTAAGAGCAACAGCATATGATTCAACTGTTTCAGAGAACGTTGTCGAAACATCACCATCGTTTACCATTGACAATCAAGTCCCCGTTATCACCGACTTTAGTGTTAGTAATATCGAATATGGCACCGGTGCGAGTGCTTCTGACAGAGCATGGTTTTCCACCGCCGCTGATGGTGTCTTGGAGTTTTCATGGAATGCTGTTGATGATGATTTATTACGAGCAACACTGACTAATGTTCCTGGACCGGGAACACCATCAAGTGACGGGCCGTCAACTATCAACTATGGCTGGGATTGGTCATCAGGAGATTTTTCTGAAGGGACATGGAATCCTCGTTTGACTGTTTATGACAATTCTGGATTAACTGCTACACAAACCATGTTCATTGGAATAGACCGAACTGGGCCTAGTATAGGCACAATTTCAACTGGATCTAGTACCGGTTGGGTTACCTCATCATCAGTAACATTGACTGGATTACTCAACACTGTTGATGATGGGCTTGGCAGTGGTGTTGCGTTCACCGAGATAAGTCTTGATGATACCACTTGGACACAAACCAACGGAGACTCTTATTCTCTAACACTCAGTGACGGAGTACATACTATTACACTCAGGGCCACAGATAATGTTGGCAATGTAGGACCAATAAGTCAAGTCACCGTACAAGTAGATACTGAAGCACCGATTGCGGGCCAATGGAATGTTGATGAGATAACAACTGCTCTTATTGGGGCTGCAAGTGTTGAATTTCTAGCAAGCGATTTTACTTCTGGAGTTGATAGCACGAACTCGTTTATTGAATACGGATTTGATTCCAATGGTTTTGGTCAAACCCCCGATATTTCAGGAACTTGGCAACCATCTATGGGGACTGGCCTTGATAGCACGGTTGCCCAATCAAGTTGGGCGACAAAATCTCGGCAATATTTGATGTTAAGAGCTACTGTTATCGATGTTGCTGGAAATACAATTCAAACAAACCCGGTATTCTACCAAATACTACCATCAATTGATTTCAAGTGGAATCTTACAGAAACCAACATCGATAGACTGGTCGTCAAACCTGGCGATAGTACCGGCAATGTAACAGTTACTGGACTATTAGAGGTAAACGAGAACTATGGTGGTAGCGTTACTGTTAGATTGGAGGCTGCTCCAGCAGATAGGTTTGCTAATGTCGCTTGGACAATCATTGAATCTAGGACCTTGGATGCAGGATTAATGACCGATAAATCTGAATTGCTTACTTGGAACTATACTGTTCCCAATGAAGGACAATACGATCTAAGATTAGTTATTGACCCAAACAATGTCATTGATGAATATGATGAAGGTAATAATGAGAACTACATGGTAGTAACTGGAGCATCGGTTAGTAGCGTCATCAACGCACCCTCGTTTATGCCCTCAATTGGAGCAATTTTTGCGTGTGCTTTCATCATAACATTCATTCAAAGAAATACAAGGGATTGAAAAGAAAGAAGCCTCCCGACCGACTATGCGACAAGCACTTCCTAGGGTACCAAAAGACAGAATTGCTGTCTTAATTGGTTCAAAAGGTGCTACTGCTAAGTCTATCCGAGAAGCCTCTGGCTGTGAAGACCTATTCATCAATTCTGAGACCGGAGATGTTGAGGTACAGTGGGGCAATGTTGGCAGTTATGATCCTGTTAAAGCAATGAAATTACCTGATGTAATCAAAGCGATAGGTCGAGGAATGGCACCGAAAGCTGCGATAAGGTTGTTTGATGACCGACATTTTTTCGAGATGGTAGACTTGAGGGACTTTGTTGGTAAAAGGTCAAATCAACAACGCAGAGTACGTTCTAGAATTATTGGAAGTCAAGGCAAGGTACGCAAGCTAATCGAGAATCTAACTGACACTGAGATAACAATCTACAAATCAACTGTAGTCATTATCGGTGAACAAGAGGGTTTGTTCGCCGCTAGACAGGCAATAGAAATGCTTGCAGGTGGCTCAGAGCATGGTTCTGTGTTGGGCTATCTTGAAAAAGACCGACGCCGAGCAAAATTATCTAATCGTTCACTTGACACTATTGAATTAAAATCCCAAGAATCTGTAAGTGGTGGCTTCGAAAATCTAGTCCCCGGTCTTTCTGAAGTTAGTAATCGGCGCTCTAGAAGAATGCGTGCTAGTCAAGTTGATCCAGATGATGAAGAAGCCGTTGCTGAAATGATGGAACTTTCCGAAGATGAGAATGTCAGTTGGGAAGAAGAGTGATTCAAACCTCTTCCTTCACATGAGATAAATCCATATTAAGAACCTCATACATCGCTTCAGCTAATTCGATTTTGATGCCATTTTTGTTGGCCCATTCAACCAACCTTGTTACATCACGGATGAGAAATTCTTGGGCTTTTGGATGTGATTGAATTACCGCTTGACCAACGTCAATTACCACCGGGCCACCATCGGACCAGAGTATATTGAATGGAGAAAAGTCTCCATGGACAAGGTTAGCTTTTTGCCATGCTACTGCAAGAAATTCCAATAATTCTTCAAAAACTTCTTGCGGATTTTCTACTATTACTTCTCTTAATTTAGGATAAGGTGAGGTATCGTCACCCAAGTATTCCATAACGAGAACATTCTTGTTTAGTCCTAACGGCTTTGGAACTCTTAGACCCCACTTTGATAGACGGGCAAGATTTCTTTGCTCTTTCCTGACCCAAATATCAACCAAATCTCGATGCCTTCGTCGCAAACCACCGAATCTTTGGTCACCTTCAATATACTGCATTAAATTCTTGAAAACTGCATTTGAGGTATGAAATATTTTGATTGCAACTGGTTTACCTTGGGGGTCTGTCCCATGAAACACGTGTGCTTCTTTACCTCTAGCCACTGGGAAATCAACAGTATCAATGACCTCATTCTTCATTAATTTGTATAGTGACATTAGGGTTAATCGATCAAAAACTTGGTCAAAAACCCGTCTATCTACCCATTCGAATGGACCTTTGCCCATCACTCCTTGGATTTTATTTTCGATGTCCCTGAATATTGACTTGTAGCGTTTTTCTTTCATCCATTCATACTTGCCTGATGAGGATTCAAGTGATCTTACAAAGTCTCTATCATCAATCTCATCTTGATCTAACGGTTTAGATTTACCGCGCTTAGATTTCTTTCTTCGATTACGGTTCTTGTTTATAGCAAGTTCATCCCAATTGTCTCTTCGGTCTTTCAATCGACCACCTCGAGTCTCGCTTCATCCAAACAACGAATCAATGTCAACATCATCGTCATCATCATCGTCATCATCACCAGAATCAGGGTACTCTTCAACAGGAACAAATTCCTTCTCTTCGGCTTCTGGTGCCTCATCTACTTCTGCCTCATCATCTGATGAAGCAAACATATCATCAACATCATCATCGCCCTCATCGGCGGCAAACATGTCATCAACATCATCATCAGTATCTTCGTCTGAACTCTCTACATCATCGAATTCATCTTCAACAACGCCAAAAATATCACTGTGCTCATCGTCATCATCATGAGTCACATTCATTCCAAAGACATCAACATCATCTGGTAAAACTCCCTTTCTTGACAAATACATGGCTTGTGTCTTCGTGTATCTATGCTTGACGTCAGCTTTTGAGTCTTGAAAATCCCAAGGCCATACAATAATTAGGTCGCCCTCTCTAACCCATTGACGACGACGCATTTTTCCTGGAATCCTAGCTAATCTAGTCTCACCATCTTCACACAAAACTGAAACTCTTCTACCACCGAGAATTTGGTCTGCAAGAGCGAACATTTCGTTGATTCTACGGTTGGGCATCTTGACACGAATTTTGCCGGAGGAACCGTCCTCTGGATTCTCCAGACGGGCTAGTTCTTCTTCGTCGACTTTCTCTTCATGTCTTCTACCCATTGAGGCTCACTATTGCGGGCTAATCGACATCCCTTATTGAATTCACCACTTAGAATGGTATTAATTCCAATCATAATTCAAACTTTGAGCAGCGACTTCACAAATCTCTAACAGTTTATCACTCGCTACACCCATGAACAGTGTGACCATCAAACATGCAAGAACTGCGAATCTAACCTGCCATCCTGATGGCAGTGGTCCGGTTCTACCTTCTTCTGGTTCTTCAAAGAACATTACTACTCCAATTCTCAAATAGTAAAACATGGAAATTGCGGAGTTAATTACCATAGCAAATGCTAACCACCAAACCCAGTGAACATCAGCCAAACCTAAATCGCCACCTGCAACAATTTGAGCACCTATTTCGCCAACTGCCACCTTGACGATTCCCATAATCACCAACAATTTGGAGACGAAGCCAGCCAATGGCGGAACCCCTGCTAATGAGATCATAAAGATAAACATGGCAACGCCGAGGAATGGTTCTCGCTTAGCTAGACCGCCCAACGAAGAGAGTCGTGAAGCATCGCCATCTGACTCAAGTATTGATAATACTAAGAATGCACCAAGTTTGAATGCAACCAAGACTACTAGATGGAAGATAAGTGCTGTAAGAACCGCAACTGCAGACTCTCCTGCATCTCCAGCGAGAGAATCGTCCCAATTCCATGCTCCAATAGCAGTTATTGCGGCTAACATGTAACCTGCGTGTGCTACAGAGGAATAAGCCAACATTCGCTTTGGATTGGTACTACCTAGTGCGGCAATATTCCCCCAGGTCATGGTGACAAGGGAAAGTATGCCGAGAAGTGTTAACCAAACTGTACCATCTTCACTTGCTTCTGGAGCCGCTACGATTAGCAACATTCGCAGTAATCCAATGATTCCCATAGCCTTACTTGCCGTAGCTAAAATACCTGCAATTGGGCTGCTGGCTCCTGCATAAGCATCTGGTGCAGCAAAGTGGAATGGAGCTGCGCTGACCTTGAAACCAAAACCAACCAAGACAAAGCCCATGGCGATGAGTGGAAGTGGGTCGGTTCCATTGATTACAAACTGTTCTGCTAACACACTGAATTGTAGTGATCCAGCCCATAAGTAAAGCATTGACAAACCATACAATCCTACTCCAGAGGCGACAGAACCAACGATGAAATACTTCATTCCAGCCTCGGTACCAACTTTTGTTTCCTTGTAGAATGCGACCAAAACATAAGTTGAGAATGACGCAAGTTCAAGTCCGATGAAAAGAACAAACAGGTCTTGAGCAAGAGCCACTACAGACATACCTAGGCCACAGGTTAACATTAGGAGATAGAAATCTGCTTGACGGCGATTGTTGTATAGGTCATCTGTCGAAAGATTTGGTCCTACTCCCCTAACCTCAAGCCGGTTCATAGAAGCGAATGCTGCAAGGGTTAGTGCGCCGAAGAAAATCAATTCGAATACTCTGCTAAATCCATTAACCAGCATCAGTTGTTTACCGCTGTCAGTAACGATTGCGGTTCTATCGACGCCATCCTGGAATGAAAGTATAGTTTGAGCAAATGCTGCACCCAGTGTGATCGTTGCAATCCATGCTGGTAGTCTCGGATTACTGGTTAATTTGAACCGTTCTCCGCCAAGGAACCACATTACTCTAGTTTGTGTACCTGGAATTCGTACTGTACCTTTACCCAAATTTGGTACAATAATTAACAAAATTAACCCTGCAAAAATGATCAATTCCGGACATAATGCGGCGATAAATCCATCACCAAATGGTTCAACATTCTCTACTCCTGACATATCAGGCACCTCCTTTACCGACAAAAATTATCAAACCATCAAATATTTGTTTTGTCCAATCATCCATCATGTCTAGGCCAATCCACGGCATAATACCGAATAAGATAGTAAAGAATGCCATTATCAACATGGCAAACTTTTCTGAGTTTGATATGTCTGGTATAGGGTGTCCTACCATGCTAGCCGGAGGTTGGCCTTTTTCGCCACCTTCGAAGATAGTTCTCTGCATTGACCAAAGGTAATATGCGGCAGTTAGAGCAAGTACCAATGCTGGTCCTACCATCCACCATATACTCCAACCGTCCAAGGAAATCATGTGCCAGAGTGCTATTAACATCATTATCTCAGCGACGAATCCAGCCAATAACGGCAGACCTAAAGAGGCCATCCAAGCAAACATCATTGAGGTTGCTAACCATGGTGAATGCTTTGCCATGCCCCGCATAGCACCAATCTCCATGCTGTGATAATGATGCTTGAATGCACCACAGACAGCGAATAGCATTGGACTGATGATACCGTGAGCGAACATCATGAATAGTGCAGCGGCCCAGCCCATCGGTTGCATAGTTGCAATACCGATTAGTATTACACCCATGTGAGATACTGAGGAATAGGCAACCATCTTCTTTAGATTGGTTTGACCCAAACAAACTATTGCACCCCAGACGAGAGATACCATACCAATTATCATCAAGGCTAATTGGAAGTGATACAATGCGTGAGGGAATAGGCTTATTGGTAATCTAAACATTCCGTAAGCACCCATCTTAAGCATGACACCGGCAAGCAGCATAGAACCGCCTGTAGGCGCTTGAACGTGAGCATCGGGTAGCCAAGTATGGAACGGTACTGCAGGCAACTTTACCAAGAATCCAATCATTAGCATAACGAAAAGAATCTTTTGCATCTGTGCGCCTAAGTACCAATTGTCGCCTACGTTACTTACTCTTGCGCTGTCAATTAACTCGGGAATCGAGAAACTTCTACCAGTCATTGTTCCTGCAGAGGGCAGAGAATACGGATCTTGCAGGAAGTATAGGGTAATTAATCCGAGAAGCATCACTACTGAAGCAGTAAATGTGTAAATGAAGAATTTCTGTGATGCATATTTCCTATCTTTACCGCCCCACTTTAGTATCAAGAAGAACATTGGAATCAATGTCAACTCCCAGAATACATAGAACATGAATAAGTCAAGAGAAACGAATACTCCAATTAACGCACCGCCCATCATCAGTAAGAGTGGGAAATAAGTAGCACCGCTCTTTTCATTCCATGTGGCAATGATGGTCACAGGTAACAAGAAAGTAGTCAACCAAACCATTGGGAATGAAAGGGCATCTAGCCCTACAGCCCAGTTAATTCCTAAACTCTCAATCCAGGTGTATGTGGTTCGATACTCGTAATCATTGAATGCAATATTCATCCAGCTTACATCGCCAAAGTATTGGAAGAACATACCTGTTGTAAGCGTAAGCATAACCAAAGAGAACACTAGACAAGCCATCCTAATTGGTGCAACAAGCCTCTCACGCATACGTTCAGTTCCATTGGATACAAACGCCAACAAAACCATACTGGCAATCAGTGGGAATGCAACAAGTGGTATAGAAATCCAGTCAGTCAATCAGGCCACCCCCCATAGCAGGAAGAAAATCGCTAAGGCCCCCACAGAGACCATCAAAATGTAATCTCTAGCTGAGCCAGTAGTCAATGAACGAACCACCTTGGAGATTGATTGACTGCCTGATTCAATCTTCTTGATTACGCCGTCTACTACATTCTTATCGGCCTCTGCAGACTTATCTGAGAATCCTGCTACTAGCTTTAGCATTGCCATATCATAGTAATGGTCAAAGTACAAACGATTCTCTAGGGCTCGTGATAATCCAGAATTGGCAACCGATTTGTTATCAAAGTGGAATCTCTCAAATACCCATGCGTTGAGCCTAATGATTGGCTTCATCCATGGTTTTACCTTCTCACCTTCGGCCAAATCACCGCCATACAGAGATAGGGCAATACCTGGTCCCAAGACTGCTCCAATTGCAATAGCAATGTAGGTTAGAATGAAAAAGAAGGTATCACTGTTAGCAAATGCGTGGTTTATCTCGTAAACAATTCCATCGATCAAACTCTTTTCTGACATCAAACCATACTCGCTGTCTGGAGCCCAATGGGTGAAGCCCATTCCAGCGAATAAAATGGCTGAGAGTGAGACAAATGTCAAGACAAATAATGGAATCTTAATCCAAGTATTGGTCGGACCAACATGCGCGGCCACTTCTGTTTTAGGCTTGCCTGCAAAGGTTTTCAACCACATTCTAGACATGTAAAAGCCGGTCATTCCAGCGCCGATCAATACACAGATTGCTGGTATGAAAAATCGTGGATCTTCTAATGCAACTCTCCAAGCGTTAGCAATAATGCCTTCCTTAGACCAGAAGCCACCGATAAACGGAAGACCCATGATAGATGCTGAACCAACCAACATTGCTGTTGCAGTTAGTGGCATCTTTGAAGCAAGTCCACCCATGTTTTCCATTGATTGGGCATCGAAATCATCGTCATGGTGATCGTCGTGATGGTCGTCACCTGCGTGATGGTCATCATGATGATGCAAGTGATGATGCGCATGATGTACCTCATGAATTACCGACCCGCTGGCCATGAATAACATACCCTTAGCCATAGCGTGGTTGAATAAGTGGAATAAGGCTGCTCCGAAAGCAATGATTACAATGTAATGCGCATCTTCATCATTGTGCCAATCTAGAGTATTAGCCAGGAACATTGCACAACCTAAGCCAGTAAAGATATACGCTAACTGGCTCATCGTTGAATATGCCAGTACTTTCTTCAAGTCATGTTGAACAAAGGCGATTGCTGCCGCCATTACCGCAGTAATTCCTCCGATTAGGGCAATTATGAATGCTAGGTCAACCAAGTCATTCTGTAAAAATTCAGAACCGAAGAACGGGAACATTCTGGCAACTAAGTAAAGACCTGCATTGACCATTGTTGCAGCGTGAATTAGGGCAGAAACCGGCGTTGGTCCTTCCATTGCATCTGGCAACCATACGTGTAGTGGGAATTGGGCTGACTTGCCCACAGCACCAATAAACATCATTCCTAATGCCCATTGTAGGGTCCCTGAGGATTCGGCAGCAACTGCAGCAATATTGGCTTCATCGAATACAACTGCATAGTCGAGTGAACCGAATAGATCCCACATCATCACTAACCCAATCATCAGGAAGACATCACCAATACGGGTAGTCAAGAATGCTTTCTTGGCAGCGTATGCCGCACTTGGCTTCTCATAGTAGAATCCGATTAACAGGTAGGAACAAAGACCCATTATTTCCCAAAATATGAATAACCAAAGGAATGAATCTGCTAGAACCATTCCTAACATACCAGAACAAAATAGTACGAATTCAGCATAGAAACGGTGATTTCGGTCCTCATTGACCGGGTCTGTGTTCATGTACCCGATACTAAAGATATTGATTAGTAGACATAGAAAAGAGGCCACGAATAATAGCATTACTGTAACGTGGTCGATGTAAATCCCGAAACCAAAAGTAATCGGTTCAAGTGTACCGCCATCATAGACGCTGGAATTCAACCATAGGAAATCTACAGAATCTTTGATTCCCGCAAACCCACCTAGGTGGTCTTTTATCAGAAGTAGTGAGATTACTAAGCTTGCTGCCATAACTACCAATGCAATGATGCCACCCTCTTTCATGGTGGCTTTCCAAAATGGATTACGGTTGAATATGTGACCCAGGAATAAAATTACTGGGAAAGCGAGCATTGGAAGGAGAACGATAAGAGGGGCAAATTGCATCATATCGCTGTCGATGATAGTGTTTGAACCAGTTCCTGCCATCATCTCACCTCAATTCCTCAGGACGTCTACATCGTCCAATGATATCGTCTCATGCTTACCATACATGGCTAGGAAAATCGCTAATCCGATAGCTACTTCACTAGCCGCAATAGCAATTGCAAATATAGTATAAACCCATCCTGTTGGGTCGCCATGATGTACTGCTGCCGCAGCAAACTGCATGTTTGCAGCATTTAGCATCAATTCAATACACATCAAAACGATAATTGCGTTTTTCCTAGTAAATGCTCCACCTAAACCAATAATGAACAATATTGCTGAGAGGGCGGATACCCATGCTGGATCAATCATTCCTCTTCACCTCCAAACTCCCAAAGAAGATTCTCTCTTCTCTCGTCACGGATTAGATAAGCAGCACCGATCATTGAGGCAGCCATTAAAACTCCAACAAACAAAAGAGGCAGAGCCCAATCATTTAGCAATGAATCGGCCAAACCATTGGTGGTAGGCTGTTCATCACTGGAATCTGCCCATACCTCTTCAGCGCTGAGAACCGAGATTAGTATCATCGCCAATGCCAAAAGACCGATTCTTGTGACCAGGGATACGAACTTCATTCGAAATCCTCCTCAAGAATTTGCCTTCTGGTCAGCATAATACCAAACAAAACGACAAGTCCAACGCTGGCGAGATAGACTAGAATTTGAATTGCAGCTAAGAATTCTGCACCGAGTAAGATGAAAATTCCAGATACTGCCATGAAACAGAAAATCAATGATAACATGGAGTGGGCAACCCTCTGTGCTAGGATTAACCCTAGAGCCCCACCGATTGTTATCGTAGCAAATAAGAAGAAAACTCCTGCTTCGACAATACCTGCAACGTCCATTTCAGGCACCTTCCTCAGCAGCAGCCTTGGCTTTTGCAGCCTTTTTGGCGCGCTTGTCTCTTTCCTTGTTAGCACGCTTGGCTAGTTCTGCATCGACTGCTTCTTGATGAACTGAAGGTAAAACACGGGTACGGCTTGCATCAAACCATAAGTCTTGACGAGTAAATCCTGACATACCATCGTATTCGTTTGTCATAAAGAATGAGGTAAATCCACAGGCTTCCATGCATAGTCCACAGAACATGCAGCGGCCTAAGTCAATTCTTCCCGAAACTATTTGATCGTCTGCGACAAACAACTCAGATTGTTCGATTTCTTGCTCCATTCCAGAGTCATTCCATCGGACCATTGCCGTATCTCCGGAGAGATCCAATACCTCAGCAAACCGCCACTGGTCTGGGGTATCTGCGTGAGCAGTGACATGGTTGAATTCGTCTATGTTGTCTGCAACTTCTGGAATTAACTGTGCTGCATAGCCACCTACTTCCAACTCTGCTCCCATGCCACCATGTTCACCATCAGCACCGTCAAGAACATCCACTCTTAACTCGGTAGTCATGTGTAAACAATCATTTGGACAGGCTGAAACACACAACTTACAAGCAGTACAGGTTTCCCATATCACTCCAATTCTACCGTTGTAATTTCCGGGAACGAAAAGCCATGGCTCCATATCTTCTAATCGCTCGTATGGATACTGAACTGTTTGTGGCTTCCACAGTGTTGGGAACAAATCTGAGGTCACTCGGTCTGGTGCAAATTCTTGCTGGCTTATGTCGTTGAATTGACTGTTTTTACTCGCTCTCGCCTTTGAACCGTCATCCAAAAATTCTGGATGAGTCGTATTGTGATAACCCATACCTAAGCGCTTACCAAACCATTTTCCAAAGATAGGGAAGGTTCTCAGCGCAGTAATCAAGGTAATCTTGAATGGGTACCAAAATAGATTTCTAAAATTCGGCTTTGCATGGGGGTGCATTGGCATGTTTTCACCTCACTCCTGCCCCGGGACATAAGTTCCCGCAGGCTTTTCTGTGTAAACGTGGAACATACGCTCGGTATTTCCACTCTTATCCTCATCGTTGAGGAATAGTACGAAGATTCCCAACCAAACAATAGTTGTTACAATTGGAACTAGCATTGGTATGCCAAATGCATCCCAAGCCCATCCACCTGCAGCAGTGTCCTTCATTGCTGTTGGATCGAATAAGTATAATCGATAAATTCCTGCTAAAATTACCTGTAGAACGGCAAGTGGTAGTAAGATTCTCCAGCCAAATTCTAGAATTTGATCGGTTCTAATCCTCGCCAGTGAAAATCTAGCCCAAACGAATACTAGTAGGAATACCAGCCATGACTTCAGTAACACAACGATAGCACCTGGAATCAGCAGGTATAGGTCACCAAGAATTGGTACTTGGCTAATCAGACCTTGGAACGGCAAATGCCATCCGCCGAGGAAGAAGTGAGTAAACAAAAAGCAAGCTGCGTAAGTTCGGATGTATTCTGCCATGAACAGCATTCCAAATCTCATTCCACCATATTCAGTCCACCAACCTTCGACCAATTCAGCTTCTGCCTCGGGCATGTCGAAAGGTACACGCTCTACCTCGGCAATCATTGTGAGCAAGAATAATCCTGCTCCAAGTGGCATTAGGAATAGATTCCAAGAACCTGCAGAATGTTGGAAGTGGATACTTTCGATGATGTTGAATGTACCGCTTAGTACAGCAACTGACAACAATGTGAGTAGAAGCGGAATTTCGTATGCGGTAAGTTGTGCTGCTGACCTAATTCCGCCAATCAAGGTATACTTGTTATTAGATGACCAACCAGCAAAGAAGACGCCTATCGGGGCAATACCAAAAATGGCGATTGCGTACAATATGGACAAATCTGGGTTAGTAGCGTACATCCCGCTAGATAGCGGAATAATACCAAGAATCAATAGCGTAGATGAGACAATCAAAAATGGTGACACTTCAAAAATCAATTTATCTGCACGTTGTGGAACCATATGCTCTTTGACAAGGAACTTCATTCCATCTGCTACGTTTTGAAAGAAACCTGGGAAGATTGAGTAGCCCATCCAAGAACGATTGTTTACTCTGTCAACAGTTGCAAATTTTTCATCACGGTTACCGAATTTATTATTCAGCCACTTGTTTAGTCCGCCTATTGGCTTTCCTAAACCGAATGGCAACATATTCCACCAATCGCCTGCTGTGACTCCGTTTTCTCCAACCCAGAGAGAACGCAGGGCTGTTGTTGCTCCACGCCTATCATTCATTCTAGCAACCGCTTTTCGCTCAATCCATAGAATGGCGAATTGAGAAAAGAACAGCATCAAAAATACGATATTTACTACAGCAAATGTTGCTGCACCAAATGCTATTGCTCCAGAACTTTCCTCTAAAGGTGTTCCTTCCAATAAAGACGGAATAAGGTCATCAAAGGTTGTGAAAATTAATTCCCTTAAGTCATACTTGTCGTCCATGGTTTCACCTCAGCGATCTGTCTCTCCGATACAAGGGTCAAAACTACCCATAATCGCTGGTATGTCAGCAACTTTGTAACCAATCATCGTTTTTGCAACGAATGGTATTGTGATAAACATTGGCGACCTAATCGATAACCTGTAAGGCATTTTGCCTCTACCTTCTCCACCGCCTTTTATGTAAAACTGTGATGCTCCTCTTGTACACTCGTAGTTACTGAAGCCTGTTGCGCCTTCTGGTGCTCTTGTTGGGGCCTTGGTGTATATCATTTCGTCACCGGTTGAATAATGAGTGTTCTTGCCGCCAGGGATTTTCTCAATAGCATCAAGCAGCATGCGGCATGATTGGCGCATTTCCTCTATTCTAACTCGGTATCTGTCATAGCAATCTGCACCTTTGACCGAAGTTGGTTTCTCGACAGCCGGCTCCCAATCTACTTCATCATAGACTGAATAGGGATGTGCCCAGCGAATATCGTAGTTGACACCAGCGGCTCGAACATTTGGTCCTGAAACGCCGGCTTCGACCATTTCTTCTGCGTTAGCATAGCCAACTCCTTGAAGTCTTACCAGCCAAATTGTTGATTCGTCTAGCATCATCTCATATTCTTCAATACGCTTCTCGAATAGTTTGACCTTAGCAATCATTCGGTCAGCAAAGCCGATTGGAATGTCTCGCTTGACTCCACCGATTCGTGGATAGTTGTAATGCATTCTTGAACCGCCCAATTCTTGAAGCAAGTCAAGGAACATTTCCCTATCTCTCATACACCAAGTCATCAAAGTCAGGTTACCAATATCTGGGCCAAAAGCACCCAGCCACATCAAATGGCTGGCTAGTCTTTGTAATTCAGCAGAAATAAGACGAATGTATTCAGCTCTTTCTGGAACATCTGCTTCGAGTAAGTCTTCAGCTGCATAGATGTATGAATTTGACCACGTCATAGCGCTTACATAGCAAAGACGATCGCAGTACGGCGTGACTTGAGTGAAGTCTCTTGCTTCACAAATTTTCTCTACACCTCGATGGATGTAACCTAATTCGGCTTCGGTATCTACGACTGTTTCACCATCTACCTTGACTCTGAGCGTCCACAAACCGTGCGTCATCGGATGTTGAGGCCCCATTGTAATCCACATTTGTGCCATGATGTCACCTCACTTTACCCGGCCCTCATCTGCCGGCTTTCTGACGAATCCTTGTGCGTCGTCATACATTTCGTTGTAATCGTGATAACGGATTTTGTGCTGCTTCTGTAATGGATGGAATCCATCTGGGCTGTCGTGAGGATTTAGTACTCTGTGCATGTTATCGTGACCTTCAAAATTGATTCCGACCAAGTCCCATGTCTCTTTTTCATTCCAGTCTGCTCCAACCCAGATGTGTTGAACAGATGGGACTGATGGAGTATCGTTATTTGGCAACGAAATTACTACTTCAAACTCGACTGGAATCTGCGAACCAAGCATCTTTTCAGCAACAAATACTGTGTTAGTATTTGGCAACTGGTTGACAATAGGTTGGCGAAGTAGATGGTAAACGACCTCCCAGCCTCTTTCATCGCCGCCATCTGGGAAATGTGTGCCAGTAACCATTGAACAGTAATTTACTCCGCCCTCAAATTTCATCCACTTGGCAAGTGCTTGCCAGTGCTGAGGCGGCGAGGTGACTCTAACGAATGAATACTTCTTGGCATTTGAGTGTTGAATGATATCAGCATTGATGCCACTGCCGCTGAACCTATCGTTTATTGCATCAGCGCACTCGGTGACAGCTATCGCATTTTGTTCTAGAGTGATTGTCATTCCCATTACTCATCACCTACGATAATTGGCTTTTCGGCATCTCTGCCAGAACTTGGTGCACCACCAATTCTGATAATCTTCTCTCGCAGTAAGCCAAATCCATCGATTAGAGCCTCTGGTCTTGGCGGGCATCCCGGAATGTATACGTCGACTGGTATCACTGTGTCAACTCCCTCTAGGATGTTATATGATTGGAAATATGGACCTCCTGATATTGCGCATTCACCCATTGCGATGCAGTATTTTGGCTCAGGCATTTGCTCCCATAGTCTTACGATTTTATCAGCAAACTTCTTTGAAATTGGGCCATTCACCAACAGCACGTCTGATTGCCTTGGCGATGAACGAAATAGAACACCAAACCTGTCACCGTCGAATCTAGGTGTTGCTGCTGCTGCCATTTCGATAGCGCAGCACTTTATGCCCAAGTGGAGCGTGAAGAGTGATTTTCTACCTGCCCAATTGAAAAATCGGCCGGCTAACACGCTAAGAAATTGTTTAATTCGAGTGGCCTTGAGTGCTTCATCGGTAACTCCACCGACCATCTCAACCAATGCACGACTGTTGAATGCTGCAAAATTTTCTCCAGGATCTGCCATAATTTCACCTCAAATGTAGATTCTTCCTCGCTTTCTAAAAACGTACCAAACGCCGAGAGACATGATTGCAAAGTAAGCGCTTAACACCATTAATGCATCTTTTGCCTTAGCAACTGCACTATCTCTCGCACTGTCGGCTAGATCAGCAGCCGTTGCATCAGAAGCAACCATACCCCCCAAAACTAGGAACATGAATGCCACATCAAAAACCAAGAAAATAATGGCATACCAGTAATATTGGAAATGGAATTGAATCATCGCATCTCCTACAGGTTCGCTACCGCATTCGAAAGTTGTCAACCTCCTAGGGTATAGGCTGTGGTCTCTCTCATAACCCTCCAAAAGGTATGACTTCGTTATGTGAGGGCGGGCTGGATCGACCCTGGGCCTGACAACCCAGGTGATGATGAAATTAGTCAGCGGCATTAGTATCCCAACGACGGTTAGAAAGCCGATTGAGAGGTACGCACTTGGCACTGATTCTAGTCCGGACATTTATTCACCCAGTGCAAAGCATACGCTTAACAAACGTTCCAATAATTACCCCTCAATAAGGGTTGCCAAATGTTTGATTTTTTTTTGTTTTCCAAACGAGCAATTGAGGTGGTATTTTCAACTACTAAAGCCAATCAATCATTGTTGTGGGAAACCGACAAAAATTATCGATTCAACAAGTTATTTTTTCTTTCTGAATAATTGCGACATTGTTGGTTTTGCAGTACGATACAATATTCCAACAAACAGTAGACCCACAATAAGGTAGACTCCACTGGCAATTTCTTCTTGAGATAAGCCAAGGCCTAGTAGACCTTCATCTGGTTGACCGAGCACAGAGATTTCGATGTTTTCCCTTCCAACGATCATCGGTTCGCCATCAATAAACGGCTCGACTGAAAGAGTAAAGGTGTAATTATCTTCAACTTCTATATTGTTAGGCGGGCGGACAATAACTTCGATTTCTGTCGTTTCCCCGGTGTTGAGAGTGCACTTCAGATGTTCATTGTAATTTTTGCACTCAGCGTTGTCTTCTTCTAGCAATACAGACCAGCCACGGAAACCTTCGGGAGTGTAGATTATGAATTCAGTTCTAGTATTACCGTCATTTGTAATTGTTACAGGTATTGTTTGCCTATCCGGATATTCCAGTTCATGATAAAGCTCTACTTCCTCACTAAATTGGATATCATATATGGTTTGTACCTCTAGGTTTAGAATCAACCTACCAGAGGTTCTGTCTGCTGCGTTCTCTTGACTAAACACGACTAATTCTAAAATTCCTGCATCTCCGGTTTGTGCGGTCGGACTTACTTCGACAATTACCGTTACCTTTTGCTTGAACTTTCTTACCTCGTTACCAAACAGGCTTATGTTGTTACTGACCATAATGGCGTTTGCCCCTGCTACAGATTCTGCGAGGAGTAGATTGCCATCAGCGTCAAGCATGTAAGATTGTGAAGTTAAATTGAAAACAGCATACTTTGTTGTTATTGGTACGCTTTCATCATACAATTCTCCATTGATTAGAATTTGTCTAGTCGCAATACCTTCAAGACCATTGATGTCGATTACAGCCAAGTCTGACCTAAGTAACCCCGATGGCCCCACTTGAGGTGTTCCAACATTTTCAATCCAAAACTCAAATATCATAACTCCTTCTGGAGCCAAGACTACCGATGCAGCCTTGTTATCAATAGTGACCGAAGAGTATTCTCCCTCGCCAAACCTGGCGTCCATTGAATAGGTAATGTTGTTCTTAATCGCTCTTATACTAAACTGTGCTTTGTTATCTGGAAGTCCATCGTCGTTATCATCGGCATTGGTAGAGTGCTCTAAGTTTGTGATTTCGATGATGACGTCGTTATTGTTGTAATTACCAACGTTGGGCACCAGTACGTTGACGTTAATTACAACTGTTTGCCTTGCCGGGATGGTGAATTCGGTTTGGGAGTTATCTTGCGAGTCAGTGAATGAAATGTCCCAATTTCCACCTGAGGATGGTCGTTGTTGCTTGGTGTAAAATCGGAAGACATCGTCATTGTTACCAAGGTTTTCAACCTCGATAGGGAATACTAGTATGTCGTTGTAATCGCCGGTTTGGGAGATATAGCCTTGATTGTCTACTGGAATGATTGAACTTGTAGCCATGCCGTGTGTTTCGCTAACTGTAACTGACAGAATCTTGGTTTGATATGCTGCCCCGCCGCCGGCTGGTAAAACCGAGAAGGTTAACTCGATACTTTCTGTGGCAAGAGCATTCAAAGGCACACTCACAGAGTATTGAACATTGACTGATTTTCCTGAACCATGCCGACTGTTTACCGTTACAGTGGATTGATCTAATTGCACACCCCAACCTGATGGCGGAGTTGATACAGATATTCGCAAATTGTCCTGCCCATTACCAGTATTGGTAACAGTCAAGGATGATGTTCTGTTTTCACCGGGCTCGATTGGACCTAGAGAACTTGTTGAAAGGCTTAATTGAGCGCCAAATGATTGCCCTAGGATGATAGATATTACCTTGCTACACTTTACTGTATTACCGTCTTTGGCTTGAATCGTAATCGAATTTGAAGAGCCAGCATTTTCTGAATCATCCGGCACCACAATCAAATCAAAGGTTTTGCTTCCAGAGCCATCTCCGTAGGGAAGCACTCCACTGGAAGGTCCGTCAAAAGACACCCAACTAGCTCGCTCACCACTGCGCGCCATTGAGACTGACCAGTCACTATTTCCGTCATTGGTTAGAGTTGCAGTAAAAGTTCCTTCTTGACCAGGGTTTAGATTCAAACTGGTCTTTGATAACGACATAGAGCACTCTTTGAGAACCGGAACTTCCAATTCCAAATCAACCGTATCTGAAATCTCTTCCGTAGGATTTGGAGTTGTCACAGAACCTGTGACTTCCCAGCAATAATCATCTGCTTCTTGTCCGTCTGGCACTTCAACATCGACATAAACAACTTCTTTGTTGGCATCATCATCATCCTCATCTTCTGCGTCCAAGGTTACAGTAGAATCGCTTAATTCGGCAGTCAAATCTCCAGCATTCCCGCAACCGCTATCATCGCGCTCTTCCAGTGTTAGGTTTACCGTAGTGGAGTTTTGTTGACCGGTATTTTCAACAGTTATTGAATAAGTAAGAATTGACGATGAACCCGTGTAAGTAATCGTCTTTTGATTTCTATCTTTGACATTATCAAAGTATAAATCGACTCCCCAAAATGCTCCACCAGACCCATCCCCAGCGGTTGTGGTAACTGTTTGAGTTGAAGGTTCTGGTATTTCCGCAGCAGGTGCGCCAATTACCGCAGTTATGGTTGCTGTAACAGTCGTGTCACAGGCAGTATCGGCTTCTACAGCTTGTCCGACTGAAACGTTCATTGTTGTCTCTTCACTTTGACCTGCGTCGATTTGGCCTGGGATTTGGCTGATTACAGTGGAAAAGCCGTTACAGTCTTCGCCTGGCTCATTACTTGCTTGTAAGTTTACAGTTATTGGATCATCGCCTGTATTTCGTACAATTACGGTATACTCGCCGGAATCTCCCGGATTGACTGTTTGGGAGTTTGGGCTAACACTCAAGTTGATGCTAGCAGCCGCCGAAACCGGTGTTGCAATCATTGGTAGTAGAGCGACAAGCATCAAACTAACCAGGAAAAAAGCCGTTCGATTCGAACGGGATACGGTTTCCCCCCGGATGACCATGTTTGGGGGTGAACGACTTAGTATCAAAAGCCTATCCTTTGATGTTTGTAAAAATTAGAGTAAAATGCTCACTCGCTGATGAAAGATGAAGCGGGTGATTGGCAACTCAAACAGGTTTCAAGACTTGAAATTTTACAGACTTCTGAATCACTGCCACAGTACCTAGCACCACATTGCGGGCATCCGACTACCTTACCAGCAATTGGACTACGGCATTGCCAACAAATTGCTGCGGGTTTACTCGCCGCTACTATTGGCTTAACTGCCGGGACTGGTTGTGGCTTAGATATCGATTGTGGTATGATTTGTGGAGTAGGCGCAGGTATGCTAGTTTGAGTATGCATGGTGTTGATTGGGATAGGCATAACAGGTATTGTTTGTTTTCGAGATTTCGGCTTGGCCAAAAATAAACCTGCAGCAACGACTGCTAAGATAATTACTGAAAATAAACCAATTTGAGTCATTGGAATACCAAAAGCTGCTGATTGTGATGACTTTTCTTCAGCATTTGCCGCAAAGACATAAGTTACTGATTCAGAATCCTCTACCGCCTTGAATGTTAAACTAATTTCGGCTAATCCATCAGTCTTAGGAGTCACCAATAATTTCATGGTTTTGGATTCTCCAACTGCTAAGTCAACGATTCCGTCACCGATTACTTCAATCTCCCAGTCTTGGTTTGCTGAACCTGAAATCATATGATTAAATGGCAAGGTTCCTGAGTTAGTAACCAGCACTTGAATCTCTTTCGATTCCCCCTCCTTGAATGAGTTAGAGGTCAAGCCAGACCAAGAAACTTCTTCAGTTCCGCCGATGTATAGTGAAAATGTTTCAGTATAATCTGCACCAGAACCTGAGAATTTCAAAAAGAAGGATGGTTCAGTAAATGGTTCTGCCGCTACACTGGTAAAAACAGTGCAAAATAAGTTGGTAGATTCTTGATAGCCAATCATCGAAGGAGTATCACAAGATACTGACAATTGCGGATCGCTGAGTGGTATTACGATAGGTTGCCATTGTATGTCTGCATCGTTGGTTAATTGCCAGACAAATCTCAACTCTGCACCAGCGGGATGTGACCCTGGGCCGTAAAACGATGCAGAATATTCATCTCCATCGGGGAAAATAACTCTCTGGAATTGTAAACTTGGTTGTGGAAAAATTTGGATGTCAAAGTTATCTGTCCAAGTAAATCTATCCGAACCGTTGTCAAAATGTAATTTAGCTGCTCCTGATTTAGCACTGCTAGAGATTTGGAAGGTTACGAGGTAAAGTTCTGTATCACCAATGCCAAGGTCAACAGTACCTCCTGAACTTATCATTTGAACGCCTTGAGGCAAGATGAATGTAGGAGACAACTTGACGGCTAAGTTGCCTTTATTTTCGATGGTAAACACAGAAACGACTTCTGAATTAGGGAGCAAATTAACAAGCGATGATTCTGTTCGAATCTCTACCGATTTAACCGCTTCTACCTCAATTGGTAATTCAACTATCCAGTTAACTACTGGGTCGGTAATTGAATTCACACTGATAGTTACCGAGGTTTGTAAACCAGAGTTAGGAACAACTGAAGGTGGTTCTATAACCATTTCAATGGTTTCGAAATTACTGACTGGAATTGATGAGCTTGTCGCAAATTGGCTTTCAGTAAAATCTTGCACAAAATATGCCTCCCAACCATTTGGCGGCTGTACTTGCAAATCATAGGCAATTTCCGTATTACCGTAATTAAATAGGTAAAGAGGAACTATTGTTTGCTCAATTGGGCTGACTGGAATGATGTCGTAATCAGATTCTATACCAACATCAGGTATTTCGCCAACGACCATTTCCAGATCAAAGGTTGTTGTTAGAGAATTATCAATATCTGTAGCACTTAACTCAACCCTGTAAGTTCCTGGCGCTGGGGAATTAGGATGAACCACAGTAACAGTAAGGCCTACTGATTCACTGCCTTGTAATTGATATTGATTGCCAGAAAGACCTACATACCAATTCAACTCTGTACCGTCTTGAACATAGGTAAGGCCAGTATCGACAATAGAGGCATTGGTCTGCAATAGCCCCGTGTTTTGTAGACTAATCTGCCAAGTTGTTGACGTCTGTTCAGAATCTTGAAGTTGCTGTACCGCTAGATTAGAAGTAACTGCAACACCTGGTTGGGAAATATTGATGGCAATATCCTGCCGATTATTCGTCTCTAAGGTCTCTATTACCTGCTCATCATTATCAATTATGAATGAGATTATGTTTTCACCAGCTGTTTGGGGAGTCCATGTCCAGACTAATGTTCTCTCCGTACCTCCGCCCAATTCTAGTGATTGTGTATCAATTTCCTGGCCGTCTACCTCCATTGTAACATCAAATGGGTCTGAGCGAATGTTTCCAGTGTTGGCAACAACGCTCTGTAACTCTACTTCCTGGCCAACGCTCGGAATGGCTATGTCAATACTAAAGCCGTCCTCGAGGATCACTAAATCTGGTTTTAGGTCATTGATACCATGACCCATGACCGCTAGTGAAAATGGTTGACCTCTGCTGCCGCCATGATTGGCATCAATAATCTCCACAGTCCAAGTTCCGACAATTGCTGCATCTATCAGTACAACTTCGACATTGTTCAGAGAATCTGCACTACCGCCGGTGGTCGAACGACCATTGGCGAAATCATTGCCCAGATAGGTCAATCCGTTTGGATCTGTGACTTCTAAGTTCAGGTTGTTTACTAATTGGGTTGAGGACCATGTCGACGCTGCTTCGTCTGACCATGCTAATACTGCCTTAAGTTGGTCTCCACTATCGTCAATATCAAAGGTATAAGATTTTGAATTTCCTGTGGCAGATAATAGAGACCTATCGTCAACCCAAACTCCTTGCCCGTCGGGTGGCGCAAGTGAATTCCTTAGGTTAACACGCCCCCAGCCCTCGTCGTTATTCGGTATGTCACGGGCACCAACATCTTCTGCCCCCAAGATGAGTAAGGCTTTCACAAGGGCTCCTTGAGGAGACTCTCTTAGAGCAATTTCTTCAAGATATTCTCGTATCATTGCTGCTGCACCAGCGGCATTTGGAGTAGCCATCGAAGTACCAGTGTACTCGAGATACCAAGTACTACTTCCAGAGGAACCTCCTGTATCAGCTGCTTCTTGAGCGCGACAAGACCAGACATATCCACCTGGTGCGAGAACATCAGGTTTGATTCTACCATCATCCAAAGGACCTCGTGATGAGCCTTGCATGATATAATCCGGAGCGCCTTGATATCGATTTTGATGCATCCCAACAGTGACGACGTTCTTAGCTGTTGCCGGAGGAGTAACTGTGTCTGGGTCTGGCCCATCATTGCCTGCAGCAAAGAGTATGGTCAGTCCTTCGCCGCCTGAATAGTACCTGTCATAATTGCTTGCTCGATCGTCGGCGTCCCTACTTTCTGAAGAGTATTGACCAAAACCACCACTGTTACCCCATGAATTGGTGTGAGTCCTCGCTCCAGCGCTATATGCTGAATTAATCAAACTGTTGAGTGAGGGCGATTGGAAATTCCCGGTATTATCATTCTCCATTGCTTGAAAGTACAGTTGTGCTTCCGGTGCGACACCTGCATAACCTCCTCTAAATCCATCACCAAGCACTGTACAAGAAACGTGGGTTCCATGGCCAGACCACTTGTCAGCAGTTGAGCCGTCATTAATCACGTCATTGTTGGCAATAACCCTAGTACCAAAATCGCCATGATCTTCATCAAGACCAGAATCTGCTACTGCCACTATCTGGCCAGAGCCATCTAAATCTGTAGTAAAGTAAGACTGCATGTTATTGGTTTTCATGTGGCTTCTAGCATTATTATTCTGAATCTCGAATACTGGATTATATCGAATTACGCTGACAGACGGTTGTTGAGCGATTCCAATCAAGTCGTCATTTACTAAGTCACCTTCATACCTACCAGAATCCCACTGAATTATACTCTCAAGTGACTGTTCTACAACATCGGCTAAATCTTGTTTTATTGCTCCTGATTCATCGATAAAGGACACAGATTGTTCCGGTCCGTTTTCACCATACCAGCCTTCTATTCTCATCTTCTCACCCAAAAGAGCAGTTTCACTACCCTCCAATAGGAGAATATCCTGCAATTCAGATTGTAGAATCAGCGCTATTGGAACATTGTGACTAGCATGAATAGATGGTAAATCCGCTGCTTGCTCTAATGCTGATTTGGTGCCCTGTAGAACAAAACCAGATGGTGGCAAATATTCTCTAATAACCAATTCAGGAATTTCACCAATGGCCATTCTTACATCTTTGAGATTAGTTTGGGTTGATGCAAGAACTAGCATCAAGTCGTCACGTGGTTGTAACCATTCAGCACTTACTGGCCTAGAGAGTTCAAGACCAAATTCATCAAAAGTCCCGATTATGGTACTAGCCTCAACAAGTCTTTGCTCAGACATTTCATTGTAATTATAGGTCCCAATTGCTTCGTTGAATACGCCGTCTCTTAACTCAAAATGAACTCTGTCAACTTGATTTTCATCCTCAATAGCCTTTATTGTTGAGGTATCAGTTATTGCCAAATTTGACGCGCTTTGCAGAATAAACAGTGTTACTAGGAACATAACAGCTCCTACAGAACGCCTGCTTTGCATAGTTATAGCCCAGTTCCGGTGCGTTTTATTGCTTGGGGTATCGTGTGAGAATTTATTCAATTCCGATCTTTGAATTCTTCCCATGCCCAATCACCGACTTCATGAGTGACTAACATGAATTGTTCATCCCCTCGATGATCGGTGTATTTCAGATCAATGGCGATGACATAATTTTCCCAAACAGTATAACCAACAATTAGCATTTCTAAATCATCACCGGCAACTGATGAGTGGGCAGAGATGAATTCAACCTCTATCCCCATGGTTTGTAGAACTTCGCCATCCAAGGATTGGAAGGTGACTTGGAAATCAACATCGGTTATTTCTCTGCTACCTGTATTATGGATTTCAGACATTACCAAATGACCACTGCGCTGTAGATATAGGGTTTCAACCATAACTGAGTCTCGTGGAATTACCCAATACCAAGTGCTAAAAATAGCCCCAATAAGTAAGAGCAAAATTAGCCCTGCTGTGGCAACTCTGTTTGGGGTAATCTCTCTTTGTAAATCTTGAACAAATTTGGCCGCATCTTTCGAGGCTTGAAGAACAGCCAAATCCTCTACCGACATTTCGGTTGTTCCAATGATTGAATCCTCGTGGATGAGGAGTTCCCCGTCATCATTGACGATTAGGCCATTTTCCTCTTCTACCATTTAATCACCCCAACATGGCAAGTGTGCTAGCAACCATGGAAGTAACTGGCTCAACTAACAAAATATGTGTTGTTTCCACATTGCCTCCAGTCAAAGTCCCTATCAGACTCAAATCAGATACCATTCCGTTTACCCCCAGAGAAGAAGAGACTGGAACTATCCCGGTGAATTGCGTGTCTAACATGACAGCCCTGCCGTCAAACTTTCTATCGCCGAAGAAATCCACATAGTATCCTGGTTGACTAGTAACTTGAGCACTTGCCACAATACGACCAGAAGTGATGTCATCAAGAATGATTACTGGATACTCGTATGGCCCACGCTTTACATTTATCACCGCTGATTTCAAATCCTCACCGATTAATTCTAGTCGATTTACCGTAACACCTGGCTGGACTGGTATATTCTCCTGTTTCATGTAGAGACTCCTGACCCCGTCCCCAGACGATGCCACACGCATACCCCAGTCATTTGTTGGTTCAAGTTTGAAGGTTGATGGAAGCCCTTGTGCAATCATCAATACGTCGCCTCTGAAATCAACTGCTCGACCGCTAGCCTCAAGATAAAGATCCAAATTATCGCCATTTGAGGCGTAATCTAACGTCATCATGCCTTGGAATGATGTGTCTGCCCGAATGTCAAAATCGTTTGCTGGAACGGCTGAAAGTGACATCACGCTGGGTAAATTCCTCATGAATGTTGTAGCAGGCCACCAAAATCCATCAACGAAACGCATTTGCTGGATCATCAGTTTCTCTGCAGAAAACTTGCCTTGCGTTCTAAATTCCTCTGGAACATCCATTGTTATGTTGAATATATCACCAATAGTTGCTGAAAAGTCCATTGATTGGGCAACATCGATAAACAAAGCTTCCACCCTTGTCTGTTCAATACGATCAATAAAGGTAGCATAAACGGAATCTAGATTGGAACCAAAATCATACCGCATATCTACATTAAATCTAGGAACAATAAGATCATCTTGAGTGAAAAACAGGGCATTAGCGCTGACATCGTTTGGTTTAGTAACATCTAAACCATTAATCACTAAATCCATATCTCTCCCTTGGAGGCCATTGACTACAATGCTAATTTGTTCACGTAGTGGTTTCCACTGGCCGAGGAATAAATCAAATTCATAGTATGGAATCTCCCCGACCATTCTGAAATCATATTCCAATGAGATTTGGCCTGCAGGTAATTGTGGCAACCATAACCTGTTATGCCAAGACCGTCTAAAGTTTAAGATGATACCTTCGTCCTCAAGTAACGTCTCGTTTAAGGTATCCAATTCAGCATCAAAAATCACTCCATCTTCAAGAGCATCAACCAATTTTATTGCTTCAGTAATGTTTGACCTCGTCAAAATATCGATCGCTGTGGCTTTTTCTGTTTTGTCGATTTTGTAATCCGCCAAAATTTCGTTCGATGTTATGATATCAGATTGAGTGAGCAATGGTAGGCGAGATAAATTGTAAGTCAATCTAGTTGCTTCTTTGACATTCATTGCAACCCCATGTGCCCATTGAGGCTCATCAATGACATTGGAACCCTTGCGCATGTCAACCGTTAGGTTGAATGCTTCACCAGTAAGTAATTCTACACCAAGAGCAAAGTCCTCATCATCTCCGTCAGTGCCTACTAAATCCTTGGTGAAATCATAAATTAAGTCGTTGACTGAAGTACCAAAATCAACTAAATCCCCCAAAAAGAATGACAATGATTCAATCCCCTCGCCCTCGTCGAAACTTGGTAATTCAAGGCCGGAGGAATCTACCGTGCTAGGAAATGCTAGAGAAATGTTGGAAGGCAATGGCTGAAGTATCGCCCTACCATTCATACCTAAAAATTCGTCTCCATATTGTGATTCATCTTCAAACATAATGTAGAACGGGGATGATTGACTTCTAACCATCTCAATCTGTGAGTTTCCTTCAGGGCCAACAGCATCTGGAACTTGAGGTGAAAGTCTTGTCAAGCTAATTATGTTTGAGATTTTCATACTCATACTTGCTTCTGCAGTATCTTCATCAACCCAAAAGCGGAAATGGTCGCCATCCATAGTTTTAGGTTCACTAGAATTAGTCAACTGAATAACAATCGATTCAATTGGCTGATTACCAGTATAACCCAATGTGTCGCCCAAGGTTAGGGAAAAATCGGAAGGTAGACCATTAAGTTGGATTGAATTCTGTTGTGCAGGACTTTTACCGCCATATGTTATTGATTGGATAGGTTCGCTCGCCTCATAAGTTAAGGCATTGGAGGTCTGAATTATTGTCAGAGTGTCAGGCCGATTAGAGATCATTGCGGATTGTGTAATGGCATTCGCTAAATCTCCATCATCATGCTTGATATGGCCAACAAGTATTGATTCACCAGTTGACCCGGTTATCTCAATATCTCTGATATCAACCTCTGGGTCGAAGCTTTGCACTACACTAGATAATCCTGAAACTCGTAAACTAATTGCGACTGGTACTAAGGGCTTGATTGGCTGCCCATTACGCCCAATTACTTGCTCGATATTTGTATCCTCTGCGAGTAAAATGTGATCTTGGTTAGGGATTACTGGATTATCACTACTCGAGAAGGATAATTCAACCGTACCAATTTCCGTTGATTGCCTGAGGTTACCACCTAAATTTGCAGTGATTTGATTATAGCAGTGTAATTGTAAAGTTCCACCCTCCGAGCCTGTTGTACTCACTATTGAGTCTGGCAGTGAATTCACAATGTCGCCGATGTCTAAGACAACTTGAACTATAGTAAGTAACGCATTATCGAATATTTGTGCAATGGTATTCAGATTTGGATTGTCATAATTTACCCTGTCAACCCCGGTTGGGGAAACGAGGAAACTACCCTCGATTAGTATCGCTTTTGGTACGTCTTCAATAACCACTTCCAACGATGACCTGTCGTTAGATACTCCTCCTCTCTCAAAAGTTGACTTGTACTCCAGACGGTCGATTGATTCAGTACCAATAACTGCAATCAAGGTATTTGGAGGATTGGTTGGATTTACTGGAAGTGTTGGATCATTAACATTAGCAGAAGAATCGCCTGAGAAATTCTTTATTGCAATAATTAGAGATAATCGGTTCGGTACCTCGCCGGGTAAGTTTGCCGAGTTAGGAGCCTCGCCAATCATAGTGAAAATCGAATTTATCTCCTGTTGAGGCATGCTTCCAGAGGGTAAACCATGAATCCACGCTCGAGCATCTGTGGCGTTACCAAATTCCGATTCGCCATCTTGCACATTGGTTCTATTTTCGTAATAGTGCAAGTAAACATCAGAGCCCTTATCTGAATATATTTCAACTGAATCAAATGAATTTTCTCCAATGTTATCATTTCTGATTGTTATATCTACTTCTTCTGGCAATTTAGTATCACCAATTTCGGGGTGGAAGCCGGCATCGAGGTAACTCATTTCCAGTATTGGTGCGGATTGTCCGCCTCCATCACCATCAAAACGAATGTAACCTACACCTATGCCGAAGCCACATTTATGTTCGTGGCTAGACGCTTCATTGTCAGCTATTGGGTCATAGTAAGACTCATCCTCACAATCCGTTTGAATATCGGTTCCCGGAGCATTAGGATTTCTCACCTGTACAGAGTAAGGTGCAGTAATGGACGAAAGTGATAGTTGACTAGAATCAATACCGCCGATTAATAGTGCGGCCAGGAAGGTTATCAAATCTTGAGGTGCAACATTAAACTCAATTCTTTCAATTCCGACTCCGAGGGTGAATTGATGTGGCGGTTGAGTAAATCTTGTATCTATGACAATTGCATAAGATTCTGAATCATCTAAAGTTATGTCAAAGGCCAAACCTTTCATCAAACTAATTTCTAGATGCTGTAATGAATCCCACAATGGGTCTGTTTGGTCTAATGCTGTTACCTCCCATTGGAATGTTGGGTTTATCCACAATTTTTCGATTATAGGAATCAGTCCCCCGCTGGTTTCTACGCCCCAGCCATCACCTTGGGTTATTATTCCTTCAACGGTCAATGCAACAGATAAGTCGTCTTCTCCATCGCCATCGATATCAATGTAGTTGGCGAACAGAACAATCTGTCCGTCAACAAAAAGTTCTCCAGTGAATGTGCCCTGTTCCCAAGCTTCGTAAGAAGGTCCGTTATCCCTTGAAGTGAAATTAACATACACTGCATAGGTGTTAATTCCGATTGCTAGGATATTGTTTAGGTCAAGATTACTCACAGAAAATAATGTTTGGAAAAGATTGTTAGGGAAACCTTCGGGCTGAGTTGACGCATCCATTAGGAATTCATAGGGCCTAGGATGGTCCTGTTCAAATGATGATGAATCACGCATTGAAGTTCCATCTAAGAAAGAGTTTGATACAGATAGCGGATCTGTTGCTGTAATTCCTCTTGCATTGGCATCTACTTGTGACAAGGCCCCTTCGGCGGAACTTAGAGCAACGTCTGGTTCGCCGCCTTGAATTCTATCGGCCAAAGTCTCCATCAAAGCATCAATGACATCGAAATCATCACGTGAAATCGTCGAATCGGCAGCGACTGGGTTTGAAATTGATAATAACATCAATATTACCAAGAAAAATGCTGGTTTCCTTGGGTCCCCTGATTGAGGCAGCCCCGGCCTAATTAGCCTAAGAGAGTCCTCATTCATGATTGCTGGTTATCTTCACCCTACGATAAACTATCGCTTTGAAGTTTATCCAAATAGTCAAACTGTTAGGCAAATCTCAATTTGAAATCTTTTGTGCACGATGGGCAGGCAACTACTACCTCATCGTGTTCTGGAATCGTAATATTGAAACTAGCCGAACAATGAGGGCACGAAACCTTCTGAATCGCTGAATCTACAATTTTTTCATCGGTTTGCATCGTTGGGGTTGATGATTGTTCCGGAACATCACCAATTTCGAGTTTTGACTTTATTTGATGTGGTAATTCGATTCCACCACTGACCACCTGAGTCACCTTTTCAATGACATCAGAGTCTGTATTTGTCTCAATTATCTCTTCATTTTCTTCTTCGGCAAACATTGCCATTGCATCTGCTGCTGCGGTTTGTAATCCAACGCCGTATTGCACAGGTTTAGGTGCAAAACCTGAAACTGGCACATTTGTTGATTGCGGTGGGGCAAACGCTGCTGTCGATGGAGAGGATGCAGTTGGTGAACCATAGATTGATTGATATTCTGCATCTTGGTTTTGTTGATTACGCACTTCACTAGTTACAATTTCCTGACCGGATGCGATACCTGCGATTACTGGAGCATCAGCAAAAATGGGAATTTTGTTCCTTTGTTTGACCATTGCAATATGTTGTCTCGCTTCTACTTCTGATAAGCCCCTACCCTCAAGGAGTTGTATTGCGATACCAGTCTGCCATTTCCTAAATCCAATCATGGCTACCGAAATGGTCACTAAACCAACGAATAAAACAACCATAATTATCCCAACAACACTCGATGGCTCTGCCGCAGCAGCAACATTAATGGAGAAAGCATGTGAGTCAGAGTTACCAGATTGGTCAAATACTGTTACGACGATATCTCTTCTACCATCATCCTTGAATTCTACATCTACTGAAGAACCCACATAATCCGGATCATCTGTTGGATCGCCATTACCATTACTATCCAAAGAAGGATTCAAGTCCCAATGATAGGTTAATTGATAAGATTGATCATAGGCATCGATTGCATTTATGCTCAGTGTTATTGATTCATCTTCTACAGTTGACGATGGTAGTTCTTGAATTGACTGTTGAACCAAATTAGGTATTGAAGCATCATCAACAACAACTGTGGCGGTAGTCGTCGCTGAATTACCAGAATTATCCGTTACGGTAAGATTTACTTGATAAGTACCAATATTTGGCCAACTTATTGCGATGGAGTTGTTCAAATCAGAGAAAACGGCACCCCATTCCCATAGACAATTGGCTATTGAATCATCATCACTACTGGAACTACAACTAAATGCTGTATCTTGATTAATACCAGTTTTCCAACCGCCGGTAAACAACTCAGCACTACTGGTGATAACTGGAGTTGGTGGCACTATATCCGTTACATCAACATTGAAACTCGCTGATGCAGTCTGGGCGTCAGGGGAGGTTGCTGTCAAAGTCACTGTTTTACTGCCAACTGTTGCCCATAATGCGTCAACTTCGAAGCCTTGTGCATCATCATCATTGGTAAAAATACCATCTTCGTTAGCATCTATTGTAGCATCAAAATCCCAAGATAATGCGGCTATCTGACCGACTTTATTTGGAGAATCGTTAGCGTCGAGGGCCAAGGCTTGACCAATACTTGTTACTGGATTATTTGATGCATTAATTATTGGATTAATTACTGGTGCTAATTCAACTCTTACTGTGATTCTTATATCCGAATCACCACTTCCACCTCCTACAGGAGTATTTGTATTATCAACTATTACTAACAATTCCTGTCCATCTAATTCTTGTGGCACAGTCCAAGTATCTGAATCTGAATCAATAACTGATTTCAGGTCTAAATCGGCGATGAATAACTGACCAACTCCCCCAGAAGTATACAAATCATGCATAGCCCGAGTTTGTAAGTAGACATCTGCCTCTCCATCAAAAGCCCATGCAGTGATAACTACTGTTGTTCCGGCATCTAGTTTTAGGTCATCGCCAGAAAGTAAGGTTGCATAATTATCTGAATTTACCTGTAAAACATCATGATAAGGAGTCCAATATGACTCTACTATTTGTGAAAAAGTCACACCTACTTGTGCTGTTGAGCCTCCCAAGTCACCTTGATCGTCGTCTCCGGGATGATTTAAATTATCAAGAACCATGTACCACGTTTTTGGATTAATTGAGGCGGGTACTTTCCAGTGAAAATCATAACCTCCGAGGGCGTTTTCTGTTGAAATTACCTGATTAAACTGAGTGCGATATGATTGCCCAGCGTCATACGTTAGTATCTGATTTTGGTCAAAAAATAACACATCGATTGCGTCATTAATTATCGATACGCTGACCTCATAAACGTCACCTGGTTCAAGATTACCTAGGTTCACTTTCACGCATACGCTACTATCAACTGTTACCGAATTTAGTAACTGGCTAATATCACGATCCAAACAGTTTGGACCGTCTCTACCAGAAGTCTGAGCAACTGTTGCGGGCATCAATAATAGCAGAACCAATACGGTGGCTATCGCTGTGCAACGCATATTACGCTGTAGCGCACCATACACTTCAAATGAACGCTTTAATGAATCAACGCGTCCAACCATCATCTCGCCAATATAGATGCGAAACTTCTCCGGAATCTTCCACGAGCACTCTGTCTCCATCCCAAGCTGCACTAAGGCTAATTTCGGAATTAGCAAGTTCAGACATTGCCTCATCAAGAGATGGTCCCGTTTGCTTTATTCTTGCGCCGTAATGAGTTAGCACAAGATGGTTAGCGCCGCATGCGATTGCTGTACGAGCGGCTCCTGAAGCAGTACTGTGAAGGTAATCTTGTGCATGTTGAGCCAAATCATCCAAAAAAGTTGCTTCATGGATTAGCAGATTGCAACCGTTTACGGAAGTCAAACTAGGTGCCATCTCAGCTGTATCTCCGGAAATAATTACCGATAAAGGACGAAAATCTTCGCCTCGAAAGTCCTTACTCAACAACAATTCCCCATTTTTGTCAACATCTGTACCAGCAGCCAGTTCTGCCTTTTCATCCTCGTTTAATCCTAGTTCTATTGCTCTGTATCGATTGAATTTCCCTTTTCTGACTTTGGAATTTAGTTGCCATGCACAAGAAGGGATAGTATGAACCGTTGGTATGGCTTCAATACGATTGTGTCGCCAACCTTCCGGTTGCGGCATTTCAGATAATTCAACAACCTTACCTTGGCTTGAAAACTCAATCCACCGGTTACTCTTTACTGCACCGAGAACCCACCTAACCTCGTAGCCAAGATTACTAGAGATGCCGCCAAGTTGGTGCCAAAAACGGTATTGCACCGATAAATCTGATGGCGGCGTATCTTCAGGTATAGGTTGTCCCGAAAGCATTGCATCAATTACCCCATCCGTTGTTGGACCAATAACCAACAATGATTGATTACGATTATCCAATGCCATTGATTGCAGCCACGGCAGAACGCCCCAAGTATGATCAAGATGGCCGTGTGTCAGGCAAAGAACACCTACTTTGCTGGATTTTAAGTGATAGGTTTCGAATGATTTCATACGCTTCCTCTGAGTCGCAAACCTCGATTGAAATCCTTCGCCAGCATCAACTACCGCGATACCGTCCCGACATGAAATCAAACTGCCGCTTACTTGACGAATACTGGTTGGACGGGCCGAAGAAGTACCCAGTATGTGAACTTCGATTGTCATCCCGTTGACCTCATTTATTCATCGGGATAGGTGTTGGTGGAAACCACCTTAACAATACAATGTCGTGAACTCCACGAACCCAGCGCCAAGGAACTGCAACATTGATGCCACCCTCTACCAACTCATGGTCTGTCTCTCGAACAAACAAATGTGTACACCTAATCCCATCGGTATCAATAACAACATCATAGACTACTCCAAGTTTCTGACCTGTTGGCAAGTATACATCCATACCTGACATTCGAGAAACATGGTCTTCGCCCTGCGTCATGATGTGACCCGTGTAGTCCTAGAGGCACCACAAAATAAAGAACACCTCGAACAAGCCTGAATTGTACTGAAAATTCTAGACTATTTAGCGGGCAGAATGAGAAATTGATATTTTTAAAAATGAACATTATTGAAAACAATGAATAATTCGGTCAATCATGGCGGATAGCCTTCTCACAATCGATGCGGTCGTTGAGAAGTATTGCATATCAAATAACAAACTCAAAAGTTTTGTCTATCAGTCTCTCGGTTTGATTTTCACTATTTTTGCCTTTATTGGCATATTTGTTCCTGGATGGCCCACGGTATCTTGGGCGGTTCCGGCAGCATTCTTATTTTCATTATCAAATGAAAGACTGTTTCGATGGTCGCTAAATAACAAATTTTTCGGCTCAAAACTATTTGATTACTATTCTACAGGAAAAACCTTACCACGGCACGTTAAATTCATCATAATGGGGATGGTTGGCTTGATGACGACGATTTCAACCTATTTTGTATGGTTTGTTTCAACGAAAGGTGATGGTGAATTGATGCATCCGAGTAGTTGGTCCGGAGCGGATGAATATGGCATGGGATCGATTACCGTTGCTGCAGTTGGGTTTATCGGCATTCTTTACATCTGGTTGTTTGTCAAAACTAGGAACAATGTTGCACAGTAAAGGTGGTGATTAAGTGGGTAGTATGGCTAAAAAAATCATCCTTACAACCATCATCACGATATTACTGGTTAGCGGAGCCTGGTATTTCCTAATAACCTCTTACACTCCGGAACTAACAACAGAAAATGAGATTGATTTGGCCGATGCGCAAAATGAATTAACTGAACTAGGAAATGATGGATTATTTCAAGCCTCATTCTCTTATGGACAAGATAACCTTGAATGGAGCAAAGTTTCCATGACTCTAATAATTGGTGATGAGGGTTTTGATTGCACTAAAAGTGGTTTGACATCCGAACAATCTTATGACAGCCCTGTACTGAGCAAACTCAACGCCGATGGAGGTAGTTTCACTATCGAAGTAAATGCAGATACAGAGAATTTCATCTCATTGAATTTCGAAGATATGCAGCAGACAAATGATTCTAATTACGACATCAAATTTTCCAAAACTGATATTTTCCTCGGTGAAAATGTAACCGGAGTGGCTCTTAGTGAAGGTTTTGAAAATGTGGATTCAGTACCTAACATTGAATTTGATGAAACATCTGAAACAAGGCTTGAATGGTATGATTACGACTTGTCTGTTCATCGAGTTATACCAAAGAGTTTGACCTACGTGGTCAATGATAGCAATGTATTTTACAAGTTGCAATTCCTTAGTTACTACAATTCTGAAGACGAATCAAGGTACATTTCCTTCATCATCTCAAACATAGGTGATGGCGAATTTCCTGCGACAAACAATGAAAATCTGATTAAAACCGCTCCCTGCTTAATTTCTTCAACTAATGAAACTGTATGGCAACATAATGAAACAATCTCCGTGGGAGAAAATGGCATTGACATGTGTAATAATTCATGCTCAATCAGTGTTGAGATAAGGTACCTAAACCAAATTGTCAAGGGAATGAAAGAAATTGAGATACAATAACTCCGTTCATTTTCACTTTTTTTTAGGAGTTCAGTCAAGGTACTTATGTGAAATCGGTTAATCCACTATATGGCAAAAAGGCATTACCCTATAATCCAAGACCGTGTCATTGACGAGCAACAAATAATTCCGCGTCGGGGCGGAATTTATCGCTTGTGTGGCGGTGGTTTTGCTGGCAAAACCATGCGAGTATACGCTGAAGCATGGGCTGCTATGGCATTGATGAACGGGCAATATGTCCATTGGATTGACGGGGCGTGCAGGTTCAATCCCGCCCGGGTTCTTGCATGTATTCCTGAGACATATCCTAACGCCCACAATTTGCTGCACAATTTGTTCATTGGCCGGGGCTTCACTGTTCATCAGTTTGCGTCACTAATTGATCGGATAGTAAATGAGTTGGAGATAACGATGGCTAGACTGGTAATCGTTGATGGCCCAATTGTGATGCATCTAGACTCACAGGTAAAAGACAGAGAGGCTCGAATATTATTGAAGAGAAGTATGGCTAAACTGAATCAAATTGCTGTTGACAATAATGTTGCTGTAATCGTAATTACTGCAGCAAAGGCTCATTCAAAGCGCCATAAGATGTTACTAGATATTGTTGAAAATCAATGTAATCAAAATCTACTAGGACGCAGAAAGAAAATCGGCAGTA